>Ga0116229_10000416_pt1 | contig 55693 bp, 52 predicted proteins | sample S1TSphgellanicum_3_FD_87313 | JGI IMG/M metagenome (GOLD analysis project Ga0116229, IMG submission 87313) | Host-associated microbial communities from peat moss isolated from Minnesota, USA - S1T2_Fc - Sphagnum magellanicum MG | ecosystem: Host-associated > Plants > Peat moss > Unclassified...
AAGGCGGCCAGGGCCTTAGCCAGCGGGGCGAGGGAGGCTTCGTCGTACTCCGTGCGATAATAGCCGTTCTCACCGTAGTTGAGTTTCACCACTGCGCCGCAGCCTGGGATCGGCACGGTTTTTGGCTGGGCGCCGAGGAGCACCCGCTTGGCGGGCATGCCCGGTCCGCCCAAAGTGACAGGAATAGTCCAGGTCTCGGGCTTAGGGCTGGGATCGTGAATAGTGAAGCGCGCCTGGGTCAGGGTCAGCGACGCCTTCGCGCCATCGCAGGTGCGGGCGACCTTAACCAGGGGAATGCCGGGTTGTTCGGTAAAGCCCTTGGCGACGCCGGCCACATCACGGCCCGAGGCCGCACCCAGCGCTGCCCAGAGATCGGCGGAGGTCGCGTTCGAATAAGCATGGGCCTTGATGTAAAGGCGCATGCCAGAGCGGAAGGTATCAGGGCCGATCCAGTCTTCGATCATGCGCAGGACCTGCCCGCCCTTCTGGTAGCTTATCCCGTCGAAGGCGGAGTTGGCCTCGCTCTCATCACGGATCACCTGCTGGATCGCATGGGTGGTCGGCAGAGCGTCCTGGCCCATGGCCTGTTCGCGGTCGCGGTGCTCCCGAGCGCGGACCTGCCAGGACGGATTGAAGTGGTCGGTCGCCTTGTTCTCCATCCAGGTGGCGAACCCCTCGTTGAGCCAGATATTGTCCCACCACCCCATAGTGACGAGGTCGCCATTCCACTGGTGGGCCATCTCGTGCGACACCACCAAGAAGATCTGCTCTCGGGTCTGCGGCGAGGAATTGGCCGGGTCGAACAACATGGCGTTGTCGATAAAGGTGATCGCGCCCCAATTCTCCATCGCGCCGGCTTCGTAGTTGCCGGGGATGGCCAGAAGGTCGAGCTTGGGGAGAGGAAAGGCTGTGGCGAAGTAGGTATTGTAGTAGGGAAGGATCTTCTCCTCGGCGCCGAGGGCATACTGCCCCTGGCTCTCGCGGCCGCTGGGCGCCCAGGCGTTCATGTTCACACCCGCCGCCTTGCCGCTGACCGCCTTCATATCGCCGGCGACGAGGGCCAGGAGGTAGCTCGACATCTTCGGCGTGGTCTGAAAGGAAACGGTTTTTAGCCCAGGTCCCGCAGGCTTGGTTAGAGCGATCGGCATGTTGGACACCGTTGCAAGGTCGCTCTTTAGGGTGACGTTGAGCTGAAAGGTCGCCTTGAACGCCGGCTCGTCCCAACCGGGGAACATGCGCCGTGCGTCGGCCACTTCAAACTGGGTGACAAGCATCCGCTTCTTGGCGCCGGACGCGTCCCGGTAGTCGTCGTAATAGATCCCGTTCGGCGATTCCGGGATCGGGCCAGAATAGCTGATGTTAAGGGTGTGCTTTCCGGCCGCCACGGGCGTCGCAAAGGTCAGGGTCGCGGTCTGGAGCTTCTCGTCGAGCGCGATCTCGGCGCCTGCGCCGCCGTCGAGCTTCGCCGACGCGCGCTTCAGGCCAGCCTGGTTCAGGGTGATGGTGCGCGTCGCCTTGCGCACATCGATGGCGATGGTTTCACGCCCGGTTAAGGTCAGGGCGTCGAGATCGGTCGCGATATCGATCCGGTAGGCCTCGGGCTTGACCGTCTTGGGCAGTCGCCCCGGCGCCGCATCGAAACTGAAGGGCGCTTCTGCGAACGCCGCGCTCGAGACAGCGGCGAAAGAGGCGGCGGCAAGCAAGGTTTTGCGAATCAAGTGAAGGCTCCGTGGCGGCTGGCCGCGGTTCCGGCCTTGCCTGCTCCTTGCGGCCGGTCGGCGGGCTTGGCAAGCAGAGAAGCTCCATCCTGAATAAGCCGTAATGCCGGCCGCTCCGGCGCGGTTCGCCGTTTCGCTCAAGGACGCCCCACCATCTGACCTCAAGACCCGAGGAGACGTTTGGCCGCGCCCTCGGACCTCGCAGACGCCGCCGACCTCCTGCGCCCTTAAACGCGAAGCGCAATGTGCTACATTCGTTCTCTCATTCACCGCCGGATTTCCTGTGCCCCAAACCCCTGCCCCTCGCCTTTCCGATCTCGCCCGCCCTGAGCCGCCCGTCGGCGCCCTCGCCTATCTCGACGGCCTTAATCCCGAACAGCGCGCGGCCGTGGAAGCTGTCGATGGGCCCGTCTTGGTGCTCGCTGGCGCTGGCACCGGAAAGACCCGGGTCCTGACCACCCGCCTCGCCCACATTCTCGCCACCGGCAGGGCCCGGCCTTGGGAGCTTTTGGCTGTCACCTTCACCAACAAGGCCGCCCGCGAGATGCGCGAGCGCATCACCCAGCTGATCGGCTCATCGGCCGAAGGTCTGCGCTGGCTTGGCACCTTTCACGCGGTCGCCGCCCAGATCCTGCGTCGCCATGCCGAACTGGTCGGGCTGAAGTCCAGCTTCACCATCCTGGACACCGACGACCAGGAGCGGCTTTTGAAACAGCTGATCGAAGCAGAAGGCATCGACGCCAAGCGCTGGACCCCGCGCCATCTCGCCGGACTGATCGATCATTGGAAGAACCGTGGCCTGACCCCCGACGCCCTCCCGCCCGCCGAGGGCGAAGACTTCGCCGCGGGCAAGGGGGGCGCGCTCTATGCATTGTACCAGGCGCGACTGCGCGCCCTTAACGCCTGCGATTTCGGCGACCTTCTGCTCCACAACCTGACCATCTTCGCACGCCATCCGGACGTCCTTGCGGAGTATCACGCTCGTTTCAGATTTCTGCTGGTCGACGAGTACCAGGACACCAATGTGGCCCAGTATCTTTGGCTGCGGCTCTTGGCGCAGGCCAGCCGCAACCTCTGTTGCGTCGGCGACGACGACCAGTCGATCTATGGCTGGCGCGGGGCGGAGGTCGACAATATTCTGCGCTTCGAGCGCGATTTCCCGGGCGCGAAAGTCGTGCGCCTTGAGCGCAATTATCGCTCCACCTCCCACATCCTCAAAGCCGCCTCCGGCCTGATCGCCACCAACAAAGGGCGGCTCGGCAAGACCCTCTGGACCGACGCAGATGGGGGCGAGAAGGTGCGTGTCTCCGGCGTCTGGGACGGAGAGGCCGAGGCGCGCCTCGTGGCCGACGAGATCGAGCGTTGGGTCAAGCCGCCGGACACGGGCGAGCTTTCCCTCAACCGGCGCCGTTATGGCGAGGCGGCCGTCCTGGTCCGGGCCTCGTTCCAGATGCGCGCCTTCGAAGAGCGCTTCGTGCTCCTGCAAATTCCTTACAAAGTGGTCGGGGGGCCACGCTTCTTTGAGCGGGCCGAAATCCGCGACGCCCATGCGTACCTGCGCCTTGTGCAGTCACCGGACGATGATCTGGCCTTCGAACGGATCGTCAATACTCCTCGGCGCGGGATCGGCGACACCTCTGTGGCCAAGCTCCTGTCCCTGGCGCGCCGTCACGGCGTCTCGGCCCTATCGGCCGCCCGCGGCCTTGTGGCCACCGATGAGCTGCCGGCGCGAACGCGGACCGCCCTGTCGAGCTTCATCCGCGATCTCGACCGCTGGACAGCCGCCGCTAAGACCCTGCGCCTGCCGGAGCTGACCGAGACCCTTTTGGAAGAAAGCGGCTATACCGACGCCCTTAGAGCCGACCGTGGACCTCAGTCGCAAGGACGGCTTGAGAACCTTAAGGAGCTCGTCAACGCCATGGGGCAATTCGATAGCCTCAGCGCCTATCTCGAGCACGTCTCTCTCGTCATGGATCTGGATCGCGCGGACGCAGAAGACGCCGTTTGGATCATGACCTTGCACTCCGCCAAGGGGCTTGAATTTCCCCTGGTGTTTCTGCCGGGCTGGGAGGACGGCGTCTTCCCGTCCCAGCGCTCAATGGACGAAAAGGGCGAGAAGGGGCTCGAGGAAGAGCGTCGTCTGGCCTACGTCGGCATCACCCGGGCCAGGGAACAGGCGCGGATTTCCTTCGCCGCCAACCGCCAGGTCTATGGCCGCTGGTCCTCCCAGATGCCGTCTCGATTTGTCGACGAACTTCCAAACGTCAACGTCGAGGCGGCGTCGGAAACCGGTTACTATGGCGGCGGCCCCGGGATGGAAGAGGCGAAGTCGCGTTTTGACGACCAGCCGGTGTTTTCAGGCTCGAGTTATGCGTCGCCGGGCTGGAAGCGGGCGCAGGAGCGCTCGGCCGGCTGGGGCGCCAGCCGCGGCCCCGCCGGTCGTCAGGTCATCGAAGGCGAGGGCCGATTGATCGCCACCTCCGACCCGGCTGGCGCCGCCGGCCTCTACACCCTTGGCGACCGGGTGTTTCATATCAAATTCGGCTATGGCGAGGTGACCCTGGTGGAAGGCTCAAAGCTTACCGTCGCCTTTGACAAGGCCGGCGAGAAACGCGTGATCGACAGTTTTGTCGAGCGGGCCTGACACAAGGCGGCGCCTCATCCGGCAAGTGAGCGCTCAAGAGCGCCCCACTTGGTCGGACGCCGCGCCGAGCCAGGATCCTTAGGCCGACCAAGGGGCGGGCGTCTCCCCCGCCCCTCTCAATGGCGATCATCGATCCGCGTCGGCGAAGATCGCGCTAAACGGGGCGTTTCGCCGGGACGACCTTCCGACCCGCGCCGGCTATATATAGCGCAAAAGCACAAGAATGATGACGATGACCAGGATGAGGCCAAGGCCGCCTGAGGGGAAATATCCCCACGAGCGGCTGTAGCCCCAGCGCGGCAGAGCGCCGATCAAGAGTAGGATTAAGATGATAAGAAGGATTGTGCCCATGGCCCCGGTTCCGTTTTCGCCGGAACGACGGTCCCAGGCTCGGACCCTAACGAGACCGGCGCGTCACGGTTCCGCTCCGGCGATAAAGCGAACTCAGCACACGGGGCATAAGGTCAGGCAGGTCTTCGGCGATCAGGCCCGGGCCGACGCGGCGAGCGGCCTCACCGTGAAGCCACGCAGCCGCCGGGGCCGCGTCGAACGGATCGAGGCCCTGGGCGATCAGTCCGCCGATCAACCCGGCGAGTACGTCGCCTGATCCAGCGGTCGCGAGAAACGGAGACGCGTGACGGTTAAGAATCGCGCGGCCGTCCGGATGGGCGATCACCGTCTCCGCGCCTTTGAGCAGCACGACCGCATGCGCCGCCGTCGCCGCGCGCCGAACCGCAGCCAGCCGCCCCTGCGCTTGAACCAGGCCGGGAAAGAGCCGCTCGAATTCGGCTGCGTGAGGGGTCATCACTGCGTTGCCCGAAAGGGCGCCAAACAGGCGATCGGTGTCGCTTTGAAAGCTGGTCAGGGCGTCGGCGTCGAGCACCAAACTCGCCGCGCTTTGCGCCGCGGCGAGGACGTTGCGCTGTGTGCCCTCCCCGACGCCCGCGCCAGGACCGATCACCACCGCAGACGCCCGCTCAACCGCCTTCGCGAGCGCCTCTGCGTCGTAAAACGCCCGGACCATCACCGCTTCAAGCTGGGAGGCGTTCACCACCAGCGCAGAGGGCGGGCTCAGGACCGTCACGAGCCCAGCTCCAACCCTGAGACCCGCCCGAGCCGCCAGGCGCGCCGCGCCGGTCGAACTCACGCCGCCGCTCACCACGTAGAGCCGGCCTCGATTGTGCTTGTGGCCATCGTGAGCGGGCCATGGGAAGCGGGTCAGCCAAAGATCCGGATGGTTGATGACGGGGTCGTGGCTCACAGGATATGCGTCTCCGCCTCCTGGCCCTCCTGCACCAACCATAGCTGCGTCCCGTCGGTTTCGAACACCGTGATCGATGCGTTGTCCGGCTGGACCACCCTCACCTCAGGCCGCCCGAGGGCGAAGGAGACCGCCGCGTTGATGGCGACGAAATGGCTGAAGATCGCCGCGCCCGGGTGTTGCATGACGGCGGCGGCGACCCCGTCTCGCCAGGCGCCGTAGTCGAGATCGCCCACGATGCCCGCCCAGGTCCCGGCGAAGGCCGTGCGCAGCCACTCGGGCCGATCCTTGGCCAAGAGCGCACCGGGGGTTGGGATCTCCGCCACCCGCGGCTCGAGCGTCAGAGGGACGCCAAGGGCGGCGACGAGGGGGGCGGCCGTTTCACGGCAGCGCCGCAGGGGCGAGGTCAGCACCCGGGTGGGCGGGTCAGCGAGCGCCAACAGCGCCGCGGCCACCGCCTCGGCCTGCGCGCGGCCGACCGAATCCAGCCCAGGATCAGGGTCGGCTCCGTGATCGCCCCAGCCGGACTGAGGTCGGCCGTGCCGGATCAGGTAGACGCGAGCCATGCGCGTGCTCCTCCAAAGGGTCGTCATCCTTGGTCCACAGGCTGGCGGCGACGTCAACGGACCGGTTGGAGCCGCGGCGCACAAACTGTGAGCAGTTAGAGCCCGCCAATTGGGCGCCTGCCCACAAAGCCGGCCCGGGTCAGATTGCCCCTCGCCTCCCGCTTGAGGCGAAAAGTGGGAAATGCTGACTGAGACTGCCGGCTCTCTGGGGGGCGCGGCGCCTCCAACCTGTGTGTGCGATGAAGAAGATCGAAGCAATCATCAAGCCGTTCAAGCTCGATGAGGTCAAGGAGGCGCTGCAGGAGCTGGGGGTCCAGGGCATGACGGTGTTGGAAGCCAAGGGGTATGGCCGCCAGAAGGGCCATACCGAGCTCTACCGTGGGGCGGAGTATGTGGTGGACTTCCTGCCGAAGATCAAAATTGAAGTGGTTGTGGCCGACGATCAGCTGGCGTCAGCGCTAGAAGCGATCACCGTGGCCGCCCGAACCGGGCGGATCGGCGATGGCAAGATCTTCGTGTCCGAGATCGTCGAGGTGCTTCGCATCCGTACCGGCGAGACCGGCGCCCAGGCGATCTGACCACGCGAATCAGAAATCTGGCGTGGGGCTTTCCGAACCCACCCCAGCTGAGCTAAGCCCATTGGCGTTGCGCGCTTCGCGGCGCTGAACCCACCGGCCCGGACCGCTGCGGGCGAACCAGAGGACTGCGATGAAGCCTGCCGACATCCATAAGGAAATCAAGGAAAAGGACGTCAAGTACGTCGACGTGCGGTTCACCGACATGCGCGGCAAGATGCAGCACGTCACTTTCGACCTCTCTTTGGTCGACGACGACTTCCTGACCGAAGGCACCATGTTCGACGGCTCCTCGATCTCGGGTTGGAAGGCGATCAATGAAAGCGACATGCTGCTGAAGCCGGACCTGAATTCGGCCTATATCGATCCCTTCTACCAGCAGACGACCCTTTGTCTGTTCTGCGACGTGCTGAACCCCGACACCATGGAGCCCTACAACCGCGACCCCCGCTCGCTCGCCAAAAAGGCGCTTAACTATGTGAAATCGTCCGGGGTTGGCGACACGGTGTTCTTCGGGCCGGAGGCTGAGTTCTTCGTGTTCGACGATGTGCGCTGGAACACAGCGGCGCATGACACGGGCTATTCCTACGACTCCATCGAATTGCCCGCCAACACCGGGCGGGACTATCCTGAAGGCAATATGGGCCACCGACCGGGCCCCAAGGGCGGCTATTTCCCGGTCAATCCGATCGACAGCGCCCAGGACCTTCGGGGCGAGATGCTCGCGGTCATGGGCGAACTTGGGATGGAGCCGGAAAAACACCACCACGAGGTCGCGCCGGCGCAGCACGAACTTGGCCTGAAGTTCTCAGACCTGATCACCATGGCCGATCGGATGCAGCTCTATAAGTACGTGGTCCACAACGTGGCCGCCGCCTACGGCAAGACCGCGACCTTCATGGCCAAACCTATGTTCGGCGACAATGGCTCTGGCATGCACGTGCACCAGTCGATCTGGCGCGATGGCAAGCCCCTCTTCGCCGGGGACAAGTACGCGGGCCTCTCCGACATGTGCCTCTGGTATATCGGAGGGGTCATCAAGCACGCCAAAGCGATCAACGCCTTCTCCAACTCGACCACAAACTCCTACAAGCGCCTGGTGCCGGGCTACGAAGCGCCGGTGAAGCTGGCCTATTCCAGCAGAAACCGTTCCGCCTCGATCCGGATCCCGTGGGTGTCCTCGCCCAAGGCCAAGCGGATCGAGGTTCGCTTCCCCGATCCGATGGGCAACCCCTACCTGACCTTCGTCGCCCTTCTCATGGCGGGCCTCGACGGCATCGAGAACCGGATCGACCCGGGCCCGGCCATGGACAAGAACCTCTATGATCTGCCGCCGCGCGAGCAAAAGAAGGTTCCTGAGGTGTGCGGGTCCCTGCGCGAGGCCCTGGAAAGCCTCGATAAGGACCGCGCCTTCCTGAAGAAGGGCGGGGTCATGGATGACGACTTCATCGATAGCTACATCGAGCTGAAGATGGAGGAAGTGATGCGCCTGCAGCTCCACCCTCACCCGGTCGAATTCGACATGTATTACAAGTGCTAAGCGCATCCTCTGCGAATTGACCTCTGCGTCCGGAGGGCGACCTCCGGCGTCTTTCCAAAAATAGGGCGGTCCCGGTGGATGTTAGTCCGAACGGCCGCCCGCCCCGATGGCCGGCCAGCGCGACACGCTCGGGCCCAGCGGATGAGACCCGCCGAGCCGGACATCCGTCGCGATACGCTGAAATGGCCCCACGGCCGTTCGGGATGATCCGACATGAAAGACAGCGCGCCGTCCCGATCCTCGACCGCTTCAAACCCAATCTAGGTCGCTCGGTGTCGTGGGGATGGGCAGGACGCCGCCAGCCCCTTCCCGGCGTTTTGTCGGATCCGCGCCCCCAGAGCTGACGCGCTGCGGGCGGCGGGTCCTCGCGCTGCGAGCGGTTTTCCAGATCACCGTTCGCAAGTGGATTGCGGCGAGGCGCAAGAGTGCAGTATTCGCCGGATCCACGAGGCGCCCCCGATCCATCGGCGAGGAGCCAGAAGGAATGCTCATGAAGACGATGTTGGCGATGGCGGCGGCGATGGCACTGACGGCGAGCCTGTCCTATGCGGCCGAGCCGCCCAAGGCCGCCGCATCTCAGAACGAGACCCAGAAACCGACCGGCTCCAGTTCCTCTCCGGACCAAGGGGTGCTGTTCCATCCCGACAGCAGTGAAAGCGAAGGGGAGGTCGCCGTCGAAGGCAAGCCCATCGCCTACAAGGCCGTGGCCGGCACCATCATCGTCCATCCCAAGGGCTGGGACGACGCCGCCGCCCATGAGGGCGACAGCGAGAAGAGCAAAACCCTTGGCGACACCCCCAACCCTCAGGCCGAAGCCTCGATCTTCTATGTCGCCTACTTCAAGAAGGGCGCCCCCGCCGCGGATCGGCCCATCACCTTCCTCTACAACGGCGGCCCGGGCTCAGCATCGGTCTGGCTTCACATGGGCGCCTTTGGACCCCGCCGGGTCGTGACCCTCGACAACAGCCATACCCCCGCCGCCCCCTATAAGCTGATTGAGAACGCTTACAGTCTGCTGGACGCCTCAGATCTTGTGTTCATCGACGCCCCGGGAACCGGGTTCAGCCGCATCGCCGGCAAGGACAAGGAAAAAGCCTTCTGGGGGGTCGATGCGGACGCCCACGCGTTTGGCGATTTCATCATGGGCTTCCTGTCGAAGTTCGGTCGCTGGAACTCGCCCAAGTACCTTTTTGGTGAAAGCTATGGCACGCCGCGTTCGGCGGTTCTGGTCAACATGCTGCAGAGCGGTCAGTCCATCGACTTCAATGGTGTTATCCTCCTGTCGCAGATTCTAAATTTCGACCTTTCCGCCGACGGACCGACCTTCAATCCGGGCAGCGACGAGGCCTACATCACCGCCCTGCCGACCTACGCGGCCACGGCCTGGTACCACCACCGGCTGGGAGGCGATCAGCCTGCCGCACTTGAGCCCTGGCTAAAGGAGGTCGAGCAGTTTGCGACGGGCGAATATGCCGAGGCGCTGCAGGCCGGATCCGAGCTCGACCCCGCGCGCCGACAGGCGGTCGCTGAGCATTACAGCCGAGTGACGGGCATCCCCGCCGCCTATGTGTTGAAATCGGATCTCAGGCTCGAGGGCGGGCAGTTTGAGAAGATGCTGCTGGACCCCTCCGGCCTGACGACCGGACGCCTCGACACCCGGTTCTCAGGACCGGACATGGATCCCTTGAGCAAGGAGGCGGACTATGATCCGCAATCCGCCTCGATCAGCTCGGCCTATGTTTCCGCCTTCAATGACTATGTTCGCAAGGACCTGAAGTACGGCGAGGGCAAGACCTATAAGCCCAGTATCGACGTCGGCGCCAACTGGAGCATGGACCATCAGCCGCCGGGGGCGCCGACGCCCCTCCAGGGCCTCACCAATGTCATGCCCGACCTTGCCGCAGCGATGAAGTACAACCCCACCCTCAAGGTCATGGTCAATGGCGGCTACTACGACTTGGCCACGCCGTTTTTCGAGGGCTGGTACGAGATGCACCATCTGCCGATCCCAGCCTCGCTTCAGGGCAATATAGAATACAATTATTATCAGTCCGGCCACATGGTCTACGCCCACGAAGAGGCCTTAAAACAGCTGCACGACAAGGTGGCGGACTTCATCCGTCGGACCGACAACCTCGGCCGGTGAGCGGGGAGCAGCGCCGCAAGGGGGGATCGCTTCACCGCCCTTTCAGTCGAGATGGCTCAAGTTGGGGATGGCTATATCGGCCGCATCATGTCCTGGTGAGCCATGGCCCGTGAAACCGTTCATATCCTGCAAACCTACGTCGCCGGCAGAGGCAAGAGCCTAAAGGCCGAGCCTCAGGTCGGATGCAAGAGCGCGGAAGACGCCCGTCGCAAGGCTGAACGCCTCGCCCCTTTGCGGCTGGGCGCCCTCGCCTTTTCGATGACGGTCGATGTGGAAATGGGCGATTATGACGAAAGCCCCGTCATCCTCTTCAAATCCGGCCAGCTGCCGCCGCCGTGGAACGAAGACTGAGGCCAGCGCGCGCCTAGCGGCGCGGCGATGCAACCCAAGGCGGTCTCAGGACTTATTGAACCGCCGACCAAGGGAGCGGCCCGCGGTGGCGCAACCCAAGGTGCTTGTTGTCGAGGACGACCTTCTCATTCTGCACTTGTCGTCTGCGAGTCTCCGCCAAAACGGCCTCGACGTCATCGAAGCAGAGAGCGCGGATAAGGCTTCGGATCTGCTGAGGGAAATCGGACATGCGATCGCCGTCGTCTTCAGCGACATCCGCACGCCTGGAACCCTCGATGGCATGGATCTCGCTCACGCCATTCAAGAGGGCTGGCCCACCATAACGGTGGTTCTTACCTCTGGCGCAGCGGCGCCCAGCATCACCACACTCCCCGACAAGACCCGGTTTATCCCAAAACCCTATGACCTCGGGCAGGTCTCTAAACTAATTGCCGAGCTTTCCGGGTCTTGGCTCTCCAAATCCCGGAGCCCGCGCCGCGCGGGCGCCGGATCCATGCTGATACAATAGGGGCTAGGTTTGGATGACGGGTTCACTAATCGAACGCTGGATCAAGCCTGCCACAGTAAGGCGTGCTTGGTCCGGGCGCGTCAGCGCGTGATGGACCCGTTGCGGGTTTCAAGACGATGGCTCTTGAAACCAAACCGCCCGGAACCTGACACTTTAGTGAAGTTTGCGCTTTAGTGAAGTTTGCGCCGCGAATTGGGAAAATCAAGCGCAGCGTCAAAGACTATGCTAAACTCTGTCGACTACCCGACGCATCGGTGCGTCGGCCTATCGTAATACATGCATCTGCCGGGTATGGTTTGCCATCCGCGAACCTCCGGTCGGTCCGAAAGGACCAGCTATGACCGCTCCGCCTCTACCAACACACCCGGACGTTGCACTGAAGCTGGCGCTGGCCATGGTGGCGTCCTCCAAGGCGCCGCTCCTGCTTCTTGATGGCGGCTTTGTCGTGATCGCCGCCAGCACGTCATTCTGCCAGGCGTTTTCAGTCGATCAGGGCGACGCCGCAGGGCGAACCGTCTTCGAACTCGGTCAGGGGGAATGGGCATCGCCGCGACTGCGCTCGTTGCTGAGCGCGACCCTGTCCGGACAAGCACGGATCGACGCCTACGAGATGGATCTCGTCCGCGGTAGCGCAGACCCCCGGCGTCTTGTGCTCAACGCCCAGAAGCTCGATTACGGCGCAGACGAGGACGTGCGGATTCTCTTGACGGTGTCGGACGTCACCGACGCCCGCGCCGCTGAAAAACTGAAGGACGACCTGCTCCGCGAGAAGGCGGTCCTGCTGCAGGAAGTGCAGCACCGGGTCGCCAACAGCCTGCAGATCATCGCCAGCGTCCTCCTGCAAAGCGCCCGCAACATCCAGTCGGAGGACGTTAAAGCCCATCTGCACGACGCGCACCACCGGGTCATGTCCATCGCTGCGGTTCAACGCCAGCTGGCGTCCTCAACCCTTGGCGAGGTGGAGTTGCGGCCATACTTCGTCCAGCTGTGTCAGAGCCTTGGCGCCTCAATGATCCGCGACCACGACCAGATCGCCCTCGATGTGACCGTCGACGACAGCAAGGTTGACGCTGATAGCTCGGTAAGCCTCGGCCTCGTCGTCACCGAACTCGTCATCAACGCCCTCAAACACGCCTTTCCCGAGCACCGCCGCGGCAAGATTCTGGTCGACTATCTCTCCAACGGACCGAACTGGACCCTTTCGGTCGAAGACGACGGCGTCGGCATGCCGGTTGCCTCCTTGCCCCCCGCGAAACCTGGCCTTGGAACCAGCATTGTGGAGGCGCTTGCGCGGCAGCTGGGCGCCAAGGTGCAGGTCGTCAGCGCTGCGCCGGGGACCAAGGTCTCGCTCGTGCATGCAAAGGTGTTCGCCGTCGAGAACGGCGCTCAGTCCGGGTCTGGTCGGTCGGCCGTATAAGACTACGGGCGGCGGAGCCGGAACGCCGCCATCCATAGACGTTCCGTCAAAGTCAAAGGCGGGCTCTTGAGGATTTCAGAGCATGCGAACGCTGGCGCTTTGCGCCCTGATGGCTTTGACCGGTTGCGCGCCGCTCGCCTACCGGGATGTCACCGGACAAAGGCGAACCAGCGACGCGTTCGGGGAGGCCTCCCGCGCCTGTCAATCCGCCGCCCGGAACATGGCTGAGGCCGTGGCGTCCGGCGGCGCGGTGGATGCGGGCCTAGCGTCGGGCGCTCGGTTCACCACCCGTGAACAGCAGACCGCCTACGATCGATGCATGCGGGCTGAAGGGTGGGCCTCCTGAAGAGGACTAAGCGCGGGCTCGCCGCCACAGGCCTCAAGCCAAGAGCCTTGATGATCAATAAAAAGTCGAAGGCTCGGCCGAAAAAGCTCGATCCCCCCGAGGATGAGACCTGAGCGGGCGGCCAACGCGGCCGCCCGATCCTGTTCTGGCCGCCGGTTCGTCCGGCGGGGCCAAGGTTGGTTTATTGACAATACCCAGAGGGCGCGTCGAAGAGGCCGTAGATCAGGGGCGGCGAGCAATAGTAGGGCGAGCCATAGATGATCGGCGGGTTCTGGTAATAGCCTCCGCCCCATCCACCGCCGCCGCGATAGCCGCCGCCGCCTCGGTAGCCGCCGCCGCCATGCCCGCCGCCGCCGCCTCGCGCTCCGCCGCCGCCGCCGCCGCTATGGCCGCCGCCTCCGCCTCCGCCTCCGCCATGAGGCCCGGCCTCCGCAGCGCCGGCAAGGGAGCCCAGAATAAGAAGTGCAGACACGCCAAGACTAAGAGCGCCCGTCATAGCGCTGCGCTGCGCAAGGGGCCGATCGGAAATGCAGGTCATCAAGACCTCCTAAAAAAGTCACAAAATCTGGATCCAAGACCGGGGTCCGGCCGGGATCAGCCGTTCGCCCGAACGCCTGCACGGCCGAACCGCTCGAACACGTGATCGGCGACGGCTTTTTGGGTGTCGGGCATAGCGGTGTAGAGCGCCTCGAATGACGACAGTAGGGTCTTCACTCCATCGAGATGCGCGCGGTTGAACCGCTCGTACGTCCGAAGCTGATCGAGGGCGCTGACGCTCGTGGAGCCGCTCCGCTCAGCCTTGGTGCTGGCGATAAGATCGCGCATGGCTGCGTCATTGGTGCGCATCACATCAGCGACGGCGCTCCATTGGCTCTCCTGGTCCGGCGTAATCTTCAATGCGCTGTGAAGGGTTGAGATGCGCTGGTCGATGGTTTCCCGTTGAAAGTCGGCGTCGTGACGATGGTGGTAAGCGCTAGGCGTAAGGCGCGCCTCAACCGATCCGGCGGCGCCGAGGGTAGCGACAAGTCCGACGAGGGTGAACACCCGTCCGCGTGACCAGAGGCTGGTCTTGGAATCGGAAGCTGACATGGGTTCCACTTTTCTGCCGCATGGCGAATGAGCGCCGCGCGTGAGGTCACGCCGGTCGTCTCAGTCCAGTAAACTAGCGCTGAAGCCTTCAGGGCGGCAGCTTCGGAAACTACCCACAGTCCGGTCCAGGCGTTCATGACGCCTGGCGCGCAGCCTTGTGCGCCAGCCGCATACAAGGCTGAACCCTATTCGGTTCTCGCGCGTTCAAAGCTAAGCCGGCTGGGGGGCCAGTGCTAAGCCGGCTGGGGGCCAGTCCTGGCCAATCTGGGGATCCGGTGATCACCGGAGGGGCGATGCAAACGGAGATCTGTCCTATCATGACTGCCCCTATGAAGCGCCCGGGCTAAGGCAAGAGATGAGCGAGCTCGCCAAGAAACTGAAGCCGATCCTGCGTCCAGACTCCACTCGGACGGTCATCCGCCCCTTCATTTTGAACGACCCGGCTGGATTTGCTGAGATCGGTCATCCGCGTACCGAACGCATCGCCCAACGCATCCTAAGTCTCGACAAGGCCGGCGTCAGATCCGCCCTGAAAGTGGTGACCGCAGCCCTGCAAGGGCGCCATCGCGAGCCTGAACGAATCCTGTTCGACATCTTTGCCGGTGTCGAGGGTCTGAAAATCGACCGTTCGGTGCTGAGCCACGATCAGGCGTTGTTGATGGGCGCTTACTTCAGCGAGGAATTCTCGTTCGAGTCCGCCGCCCTGTTCAACCCCAGCATCGTTCGCCACCCCGATCAGTCCGGTATGGCGCATGGGGACACCCGCTTCATCCTCTCTCTGCGCGGTATCGGCGAGGGCCACATCTCAAGTCTGACCTTTCGAACGGGAATCTGGACTGCAGACGGCGAAATTGTCGTAAATCCGCCGAGCTCAAATGCAGTGGGGCCCTATCTCGACCGCCAGCAAGGCGATCACGGCGAACTGATCATCGAGCTCTCCTATGATCGCGCCGCAGACATCTCGGAGGTCGTGGTCTACCCCTTCATGCCCAGTCAGGGACGGGGTGTCGAAGACGTTCGCATGGTGGAGTTTACCGAAGACGACGGATCGGTGGACTACCGGGCGACCTACACCGCGTTCAATGGATCGGACGTCAGACAGGGCCTCATGCGCACGAGCGACTTCTGCAACTTCAAAATGGAGGGGGTTCGCGGGGATCTTTACGCCGGCAAGGGCATGGCGCTCTTCCCGCGCAAGATTGGCGGGAAATATTACATGCTGAGCCGGCAGGACAATGAAAACATTTGGCTGGTCGCCTCAGACAGCTTTTCCGGCTGGGAAGGCGGGGAGAAAATCATCCGGCCAAAGTGGCCTTGGGAATACATCCAGATCGGCAATTGTGGATCCCCCCTCGAAATTGAGGAGGGCTGGTTGGTGCTTACCCATGGCGTCGGTCTGATCCGAAACTATTGCGTCGGCGCGTGTCTCCTGGACAAGAAGGACCCATCAAAGCTCCTGGCCCGACTTGAGAAGCCCCTGCTTGAGCCCGACGACCAATCTCGGGACGGCTATGTCCCCAATGTCGTTTATAGCTGCGGCGGCATGATCCGCGACCGCACGCTTCTTTTGCCCAATGGGGTCGCGGACAACTTCACGACCTTTGCGACGGTTGAGGTGGACGCCTTACTCGCAGCCATGAGCTAAGCGTCCCAGGAGGTCCGCTCCGACGCGGACCCTTTGAGTGTTTTCCGAGGCTATCGGTCTTAGTGCGCAAGTGCGCACCTCAGCCTGGCTTGCTCTAAGGACACCCCATGAGAACCATCCGTTTCGGACCTGCCCTCGTCGGAGGGGCGTGCGCTCTATTCGCGCCCTTCATGGCGGTCGCCCAGTCGCCGCCTCCGGCGGCGCTTGCAGCGCTCCACGACCGAACCTTTCTCATCTCGGCCATCATGGGAGACAACGCGCAGATCGCCCTCGGCCAGATGGCGGAGAAGGGCGGCGCTGCGATCAACAGCCTCGGAGTGATGCTTGTGCAGGAGTGCAACCAGTCTCGTGATCAAGCCCGCAAGCTCGCCAAGGCGCAAGGCATGGTTCCGCCAGAGCAGGTCTCGCCAAAGGCTTCGCAAGACTACGCCAAGCTGGAGCAGCTTTCTGGACCGCAGTTCAACACCGCATTCATCAGATACATGATCAAAGCGGATCGAAAGGCCATCAGGGCCTATCGCCGCGAAGCAAAAGGCCAAGGTCCCGTCGCCAACCTTGCGCGATCCACCCTCCCGAGTTTGCAAGCGCAGCTGCGCGTCGCGGTCGGGCTCGCACAGCAGGCGGGGGCTTAATATCGGCGAGCGCCCCTATCGTCCGGATCGGCCCCGCCACCCTGCCCGAACCTAAGGATAAGCGGGCGCCTTGACGACAAATCTCGGTGAAGCGTTTGGCGTCCTTCCGCGACGCTCTTCTGGTCAGCGCGCAAGCCATCGCGATCGGATTAAGCCGGCTCAGCTGCAAAGCGTAGAGACCAGGGCGCCAGCGTAACCAGGCGGCCGGACGCGCGCCTTTCGGGCCTAAGTATATTCCGACGCTGCCGCAGCCAGGCCCGGCCCCCTAGACTAGGTCCCACGCCGAGCCCCTCCCCCCTTCGGCGATGGATTGCACACCATGAAAAAGCTCCTTCTCGGCGCAGCCCTGGCCTGCGGCCTCATTCTGCCGTTACAGGCAGAGGCTCAGACCGGCGACGCCAGGGTCAAGCTCGGGATCCTGTCCTGCCATGAGCGCAGCGGCTGGGGCTTTATCTTTGGCGCATCCAATGCGGTGCGTTGCACCTTCTCGAGCGGCGATACGGTCGAACGCTACGACGGCTCAATCTCCAAGTTCGGCCTTGACGTCGGCTACCAGCAGTCGGGCGTGCTCCTGTGGGAGGTTCTCGCCCCCACCGATCACGTCGGCGCCGGCGCCCTTGCCGGTCACTACGGCGGACTTACAGCCGGCGCGGCGGTGGTCGTCGGGCTGGCCGCCAACGGGCTTGTCGGCGGTTCGACCTCCAGCATTTCGTTGCAGCCCCTCAGCATCGAGGGGACGACCGGGCTGAACGTCGCGGCCGGGATCGCCGACCTGACCCTCCACGTGAACACCGATGAATAGGCGCGCCGACGCCTGGCGCCGTCGCCTGGGCGCGCTCTGAAGGCGTGTTCGGACGATATCGAAGGGTATACCGTATCGGGCCCTTGGCGGCGCATTGGCGCCCGTGCTCGGCGCCGGGCGTCCGGTGCGACGTCCCTCTCGCTGGACTGGGGTCCTTGGGGGCGCTCCCGCTCCATCTGAGTAGTTTCCGATCCTCCCGTTTGCGCCCGCATTTACATACACCCCTCGAGGGGCCCTTTCTTCCGGACCCGTGACGGCGGAACGGGCGATCGATGGATCTTCGGGCGATGAGCGCGGTCGCGGCGACCGCTGGATCTTCACCGGCCGCCGGCGTCCTTGGGCCCGAAGAGCTCAGAAAAATCGACGCCTACTGGCGGGCCGCCAACTACGTCTCCGTCGGGCAAATCTACCTTTACGACAACCCCCTCCTACGCGAGCCTCTGACCCTGGCCCATATCAAACCCCTGGTGGTCGGCCATTGGGGCACAACGCCCGGCCAGAACTTCATTTATGTCCACCTGAACCGGCTGATCCGGGCCTACGACCTCGATATGGTCTATATTGCAGGACCCGGCCACGGCGGACCGGCGATCGTCGGCAACACATATCTGGAAGGCGTCTATAGCGAGGTCTATCCGGACGTCAGCGAGGATGAGGTTGGGCTCAGGAAGCTCTTCCGGCAGTTCTCTTTCCCAGGGGGCATCTCAAGTCACGTCGGACCGACGACGCCTGGATCGATTCACGAGGGCGGCGAGCTCGGCTATTCCCTCAGCCACGCCTTCGGCGCCGTCTTCGACAATCCGCGCCTGATCGTCGCCTGCATCATTGGCGATGGGGAGGCTGAGACCGGCCCCCTCGCCGCCTCTTGGCAGGCGAATAAATTCCTCGACCCGGCCTCGGACGGCGCCGTCCTGCCGATCCTGCACCTCAACGGCTATAAGATCAGTAATCCCACAGTGCTGGCCCGCATGCCTCGCCCGGCGCTTGAACAGTTCCTGAGGGGCTGTGGCTGGGCGCCGGTGTTCGTCGAAGGCGACGACCCGGCGCATATGCACGTCTTGATGGCCGCAGCGCTGGAGACCGCGATCCGGGGCATAGGCGAGATTCAACAGGCAGAAACCCCAACGCCCTGCCCCCTGTGGCCGATGATCGTCTTGGCCTCGCCCAAGGGATGGACCGGGCCAAAGATGGTGGACGGGCTCAAGATCGAGGGCACGTTTCGGGCGCACCAGGTGCCGATGATCGTCGACGCGGCTCACCCGGAACACGTGGCCGACCTTGAGGCGTGGATGAAGCGCTACCGGCCCGATGAGCTGTTTGACGCCGACGGCCGCCTCGTGGATGAGTTGAAAGCGCTGGCGCCCACGGGCGATCGGCGGATGGGCGCCAACCCGCACACAAATCCAGGCGTGCTTCACGCGCTGATCCTGCCGGACTTCAGGGCTTATGCCGTCGATGTCGCTTCGCCCGGCGGCTCTAAAGCGTCTGACTGCACGATCCTCGGCGGCTTTCTTCGCGACGTCATCAGGCTGAACGAGGGGCATCGGAACTTCCGGCTGTTCGGCCCCGACGAGACCCTCTCAAACCTTCTCGGCAAGGTTTTTCAGGCGTCGGATCGGCAATGGGACGCGATCAGTATCGAGGACGACGAGTTTCTGGCCCCCTCCGGGCGCATGCTCGATTCCATGCTGAGCGAGCATCAATGCGAAGGTTGGCTAGAGGGATATCTTCTGACCGGGCGGCACGGCCTTTTCAACTGTTACGAAGCCTTCGTCCGCATCGTCGACTCCATGTTCAGTCAGCACGCCAAATGGCTGAAGGTCACGCGCGAACTGCCCTGGCGTCGGAAGATCGCTTCGCTCAACTACCTGCTTTCCTCGCACGTCTGGCAGCAGGATCACAACGGCTTCACCCACCAGGATCCGGGCTTCTTGGACCATGTGGTCAACAAGAAGGCCGACGTGATCCGGCTCTACCTGCCTCCGGACGCCAACTGCCTGCTTTCGGTGGTGGACCACTGTCTGCGCAGCCGCCACTACGTCAACGTCGTGGTCGCGGGCAAACACGCCCTGCCCCAATGGCTGAGCATGCAGGCCGCTGAGGCGCACTGCGCCCAAGGTGTCGGCATCTGGCGCTGGGCCAGCAACGACGAGGACGGTGAGCCAGACGTGGTCATCGCCTGTTGCGGCGACACCCCGACCCTGGAGGCGATGGCGGCCGTCTACATCCTGCGCCTGGCTCTGCCGAACCTGAAGATCCGCGCGATCAACGTGGTCGACCTGATGAAGCTGCAGTCCAAAAGCGAACACCCCCACGGTCTTAGCGAAGCCGAATACGACGCCCTATTCACCCAGGACAAACCGATCGTCTTCGCCTTCCATGGCTATCCGTCCCTGGTGCATCGGCTGACCTATCGCCGAACCAACCGCAACCTGCACGTCCACGGCTACAAGGAAGAGGGCACGGTCACCACGCCCTTCGACATGCGGGTCCAAAACGGCCTCGACCGATTTCACCTTGTGCTAAATGTGATCAGCCGAATGCCTGACCAGGGTCCGGCAGGCGCCGCCCTCAAGCGGAGGATCCAGGACAAGCTGATCGAACACACCCAGTACATCGATCGGCACGGAGAAGACCTGCCTGAAATCCGAGATTGGGTCTGGAGCGCCAAGTCTTGATGGCCGCGTCGAGTGGCGCATCGATGGACGTCCTGGCGCTGAACACCGGCTCCTCGTCCCTGAAATTCGGCCTGTTCCGGGTTTCCCCTACAGCCGTCGAAACCCTGATCTCGGGCCAGGTCGACGCCCTAGCCCAGGCGGCCAGCCTGTTTTCCGCCACACGCCCGCACGATGGCGCAACCGTTTCAGAATCAGGCCCTATCGCCAATCCAAAAGCTGCGCTCGCCCGGATCGCCCGGCTGCTGAGCGACTGGCGCGCGCCCGCTCCAGCGGCGATCGGACACAGGATCGTGCACGGTGGGCCTAACCTTCGACGACACTGCCGGCTCGACGGCATGGTGTTGCAGGCGCTCGAAGCGGCGACCGCCTTCGCCCCCCTGCACACACCCGCCGCCCTTGAGGTGATCAGAGCCGCGCAGGACCAATATCCGGGTTTGCGGCAGGCGGCCTGTTTCGACACGGCTTTTCACGCCGACATGCCGGACGTCGCCCGTGTGCTGCCGATCGCGCGAACCCTGCAATCCGACGGGATCCAGCGTTTCGGATTCCATGGCCTCTCGTGCGAATCCATCGTCCAGCAGCTCCTCGGCGAACCGCCGAAGAAATTGATCATCGCGCACCTCGGCAGCGGGGCCAGTGTGACGGCGGTCTGCAGCGGGCGGTCGATCGACACCAGCATGGGCCTTACCCCCACCGGCGGGGTCATGATGGGCACGCGGAGCGGCGACCTCGATCCCGGCGTCTTGCTCTATCTGATCCGCGAAAAGCATCTCGACGCGGGCAAGCTGGAGGACCTGGTCGATCGCCATTCGGGGCTGCTCGGGGTCTCAGGCGTCAGCGGCGACATCCGCGCCCTTGAAGCTGAGCCCTCGAACCCCGACGCCAGCCTCGCCGTCCATATGTTTGCTTACGCTGTGCGAAAACAGATCGCCGCCATGGCCGCCGTCATGCAGGGCGTCGAGCTGATCGTCTTCACCGGCGGCATCGGCGAGCACGACGACAAAGTCCGAGCGGCGATCTGCACCAAGCTCGCCTGGATGGGGGTTGAGATCGATGAGGCGCGCAATCAGGCCGCGGCCGATCTGATCAGCCTGCCCTCGTCCCGGTGCGAGGTCCGCGTCCTCGCCTCGCAAGAGGATCAGCAAATCGCCCGCCACACCGCCGCGCTTCTAGGTCCAACCAAAGCCGCTCCAGCGCTGGGCCGGCGCGCCGCACGCATGAGCATGGGGTTATGAGCCCGCCCATCGCCTGACGTGGTCAGCGAGACGGACCGCGCCAAAACGACCCTAAGGTTTCATACCCGGCGAAGACGACTGATTGAACCTGAGCCGAGGAGCCCTTATGCGGATTGGGCGGCACAGGGGGGCTAGAAGGACGCATGCCGGGCAAAATCGTCACCTTGGCCCTCGCCGCCGTCCTTGGCGGCATGGCTATGGCGCCCCGCGCCAGCCAGGCCGGAACGCCGAGGACATCGCCGCTTGATTGCGCCGCGGTCGCTGCGTCCGATCGCTATGGCGCCAAGGCCGCGCAGGAGATCATCAGAGCGGGCGGCAATGCGGTTGACGCCGCCGTTGCGGTCGCCTTTGTGGAAGCTGTCACCTATCCTGAAGCCGGCAATATCGGCGGCGGCGGGTTCGCAACCGTATGGTTCGAGGGCAAGCCGTATTTTCTCGACTATCGCGAGACCGCGCCAGCTGCAGCAACCCCTAGCCTCTATCTTGACGCGAAGGGCGAGGTGGTGCCCAAGCTCAGCCTCGTCGGCAATCTCTCGACCGGAATACCTGGCACGGTCAGGGGGATGGCGGCGCTCCACCATCGCTTCGCCCGCTTGTCCTGGGCCCGCGACCTAGCCCCCGCGATCCGGCTGGCGCGGGCAGGCTTTGTCGTCGACAAAAACCTGATCGCTCAGCTGCATAGTCCAGACGTGGCTGAATTCACGGGCGTCACCAACTTCGATCGCTATTTCGGGGGATGGACGGCCGGGAGCGCCGTACGCCAGCCGGAACTGGCCGCCACCCTGGCGCGCATCGCCCGCAAAGGTCCTGATGAGTTTTATACCGGAAAGACGGCGGACCTTCTCGTCGCTGAGATGGCGCGTGGCGCGCAGAAGGGACTGATCACCAAGGCCGACCTTGCCGGGTATAAAGCGGTCTGGCGCGATCCCCTGGTCGCCCGCTGGCGGGATTTTATGGTGATCACCGCGCCGCCGCCAAGTTCGGGCGGCATTGCTCTGATGCAGATGCTTCAGATGAAGCAGGACGCTGCGCGTCTCTTCGCCGGCGTTCCCCTGAACTCGCCGCAATACATCCACCTGGTGGCCGAGATCGAGAAACGTGTCTTTGCGGATCGGGCCCAGTACCTCGGGGATCCTGCCTTCGTCACGGTCCCCGTCAGCCAGCTCATCGATCCGGCCTATAGCGCCCGCCGGGCGCGGGAGATTGATCCGATCAAGCCTTCCTCCCTGGACGCGGTGAAGCCAGGCCTGGAGAAACCGCAGACAACGCATTTCTCGATCGTTGATCGATGGGGCAACGCCGTCTCCAATACCTATACCCTGAACGGCTGGTTCGGCTCGGGGGTGGTGGTTGAAGGCGCGGGCTTTGTGCTCAACGACGAGATGGATGACTTCTCCGCCAAGCCCAACACACCGAACGGATCAGGCGTGGTGGGCGGGGATTTCAACGCCATCGCTCCGGGCAAACGGCCCCTGTCGTCTATGACGCCGACCATCCTGACGCGGGATGGGACCCCATCTATGGTGATAGGAACCCCCGGCGCCTCTCGCATTTTCACGTCCGTCTTCCAGGTCCTGGCGGATGTCTACGACTTCCATCTGCCCCTCGACCAAGCGCAGAAGACGTTTCGGTTCCACCACCAGCTTTTGCCTGAGAATGTGATCTTCAGCGAACCTTGGGCGCCCTTTACACCAGGCCTCGTCGCCGCCCTGGAGGCGAAGGGCTACAAAACCCAGATGCAGGACTGGAACGGCGACATCGAAGCGATCCAGATCGTCGGCCGCACCCCCCGTCCTTCATCAGACCCAAGAGCGCGCGGCTACGCCCTGACAATCCCTTAGGCGAACGCCAGCGCGCGCCGATCACCGTGCGGGCTTTCGAAGGGCCCGCCATAATCGACCGTAAGGCGCCCGGCGGTGGGAGCCTCGGGCCAGCCGTCAAAAAAGATGGGGCGTCGCCTCGTCCCTGCCTTGGGGGGTCAGCCGGCGATGGCAAGGGAGCCGCCCTTCAGTAGGGTGAAGCCGCAGCGCCGGTCTACTGGGTCCCGCCGCTAGAAACCTCGCCCGACGATCAGAATCCCGCCAGGCGTTGGTCGGGGCCCCACACCGAAGACAAGGCTAGCTTGGCCAGGGCCGGAAGAGAGCGGGCTCCGGTCTTGTGCATGATCGAGGCGCGATGGTTCTCGACCGTGCGCTGGCTGATGCCAAGGTCGGACGCAATATTTTTGCTGGGGTGGCCTGCAAGAACCAGGCGCATGATCTCGCGCTGCCTCGGGGTCAAGCCGGCGATGTGGTCAAGCGCCGTGCGATGCATACGCGCGACGGCTTTCGCGTCACGCGCCTTTTTGAGCGCCTCTGATAGGCTGATGAGGAGCTGGTCAGGCGCAACCGGCTTTTCGAGAAAGTCGTAGGCGCCGGTCTTTAGGGACTGGACCGCTTCGCTGATTCCGCTGCTGCCGCTCATGACGACGCAAGGAAGCTCGCAGCTTAGTCCTTGCAACCGCTGCAGCAGTTGAAGCCCCCCCATCCCCGGGAAATGAACATCGACCACCAGACACGCCTCGACCTCGGGGTTGAAGGCGGCGAGAAAAGCCTCGCACGTGCTGAATTCTTCCACCCTCCACGGGGTGTCCTCCAAGATCGCTCGCACAGCGGTCCGCGCAAAAAAGTCGTCGTCCACCACATAGACCGCCGCAGGGTGAGGCGGGTTTGTCTCGGCGCGATCGACGTCGGCCGAGGCGGCCTCGGATCGCGCGGAGATATCAGCAAAGCTTCGCATGGCGCCGTCCTCCGGACGGATGAATCGATGAGGCGACTCGTCAGAGCTATATACCGAGCAATTTGCGTCAGTTCTGATGGGAGTTTTAACGCCTTAACTCATGCTCTTGTTCCAAAGGCCGGAAGTTATTAAGTCGGTTTGACGCGATAGATGTCGATTTTTTGATTGGGATGCGACTAATTCATGAATTGATCGGGGCTATGCATCCCGAATGGGTGCTTATTCGAAAGTATGACTTGAGGATCGCCCAACGAACGCCCATCTCTATACTTCGGCCCGGTGGGCCTTGAGGGTTCAGTCTCCATGGACAAGATCACATCACGCATCCTGCGCGCCCAAATGCCGGGCCTTTGGGCGACCGAGATCCGCGGCGCGAGCTGGTCCGGTCAGGGTCATCGCTACCTCTGCAGGGCGCTGTCCGAACCTGACGCCTCCGCCCAAGCCGCACGGATTATGGGCTCCACCCACGGCGCCATTGGATTTGACATGTTCTGGATCGATCCTGGGCAGCTATCGCACGAGGGGTTCACCCTTCCGGTCCTCGACGCCCATTGCGCCGTCTGGGACACAGATGAGTGGTCCAGACTGATCGCGGCGCACCACGCCTCCGAGACGGCCGCCCCGGATCGGCGTGCAAGTGAGCCGTGACGGCCCGGCACGGCTCTAGGCGCGGAGGGGCGCGCCAAAGATCGCTAAACGCGGACAAGCTATTTTCGCGAAACACCCTATATAGAGAGGGCCGCTGGTCGCCGCGCGCCGCGCTGGCTCAACGGACCGAAAGGACGTCATGTCCCGCCCCGTCAACGTAGCCCCGCGCCCCCCATCCCCGTTGGTCGATCCCCGATCCACAGGAGCGCCGCCGCGGCCGCGCGTGGCCGACATTTTGGGAGTTCGCGGCACGCTCAGGTCCTGAGCCCATGGACTTCGCCGAAGCCATCTTTGATCACAGTACGCCCGCCCACGTGCGACAGGAGAACGCCTTTCTGCCGGGCCGGATTGCGCCATTGCAGGGAGACGTCTGGGACCTTAGCGGACGGCTGGCGCTTGCCCTTCGCGAACCCAGCGCCACGACCTTCGCTCAACGACGCAGCGACGGCCCGTTTGTGGCAGCGATCGGCGCCAGCCTTGGGGAGGGCGAGCGTCCATGAAGGAATCAAAGGGCAAGATTAAGAAGCCGGGCCCCGCCAAGCAGAACGCCTCCCAGCCGAGCCAGAAAATGCCTGCCGCCGCTCCGCCGAAGACGAAGTGACCGGAGGCGGGTCTCTCGGCCCGCTCAGCCTAACCCCACGGCCCCATTACACCCTCCCGAAAGGAGCTGCCTCATGGCCACTAACGCCATCACCCGCGCGACCTTCACCGTCGCCCGCCGGCCTGTCGGTTGGACAGTGGAGCACGACGGAGAGGATCTTGATTCCTTCAAGACCCGAGAGGAGGCCATGGCTTCCGCCACCCGCCGGGCCAATGCGTCTCAGAACGCCGGCGCACCAGCCCAGATTCAGTTCGCGGACGAACCCAGCTTCTCGCGGGGTTAGTCGCCGGCGGACCTTGGCCCGACACCGGACCCCTGAAGGCCCGCGCTCACGCTCGCTGCGCGATCGCCAAACCGGCGCAGCGGCCTATTCAGTATGAGACCTTATCGGTCTTCTGCTCTGTCTGACCGTATCGCTGTGCGCCCACATTCGGCAGGGCGGCCATTTGGCGAGCGCGATTGCGGCGCCCCTGCGCCAGCCGGCCGCATTGCGCCGCGTTCGCGCGATTTGGCGCGGGGTCCTCGGCCGCGAACCTGATTTAATCAGCGCCTCGATGGTGCGAGGCGAGGATGGGACAGGCGAGGGTTTTTGGCTTGGCGATGGGGCTGGCGGCGGCCGCCTTTATCGTGGGCTGGGGAACGGCGTCGGCGGCTGAAACGCCTCCGGGCTTTGTTGGAACCTGGCGCATCCACGCTGATCAGGGGGACGCCAGCGTCAGCAGCGTCTTAGACCTGCGTGGAGCGGCGACATCGATCGAGGGCAGTTCGGGTCCTCTTGATACCCTTGGCGCATACCCGCTGACGCTCCATGGCGAGGCTGGGCCCGGCGGCCTTCATCTTTTGGTCCTGTCCGGCGGCGAAACCGTCGGAGCGATCGATCTGCGCCTCAAAGGCGACGGACTGGTCGGCGTCGGCAGGCTGTTCGGCACACCGGTGGTGTTGTCAGCGGAGCGCGCAGTTCATACCGAACGGGCGCCAAGGGTGTTCGACTTTGATCCCACCGCCTTCCATGTTCTGACGTCCAACGCACCCGCGCCCGTGCTGCATCTGGTCGCCGGCGACAAGGTTCGAACCCGAACCGTCGACAACTATGGCCGCGACGAACACGGCGCGCCCGCCGCGATGCCGGGCAATCCCGGTACGGGCCCCTTCTATGTCGACGACGCCATGCCGGGCGATACCCTCGTGGTCCACATCCTCAAGCTGACGCCCAACCGCGACACAGCCAGGATGGCGAGGTCCCTGGACGGCGTCGCCGTTACGCCCGGCTACGCCCAGACGCGCGACCCGGCGCGAACCGATATCTGGCGGCTCGACCTTCAGAGCGGCACGGCCCATATCGCAACGCCGAGCGCACGCCTGAAGCACTTCCAGGTGGCCCTAAGGCCGATGCTGGGCGTGGTCGGCGTCGCCCCGCCTTCAGGGGCGTCGGTCTCCAACAGCGATCTTGGCGCATGGGGAGGCAATCTCGATTTTCCCGAGATGCGCGCGGGGGTCACTCTCTACCTGCCCGTGTTCCAGCCCGGCGGCATGCTGTTCATCGGCGACGCGCACGCGCGCCAAGGCGACGGCGAAGTCACTGGACAAGGGCTTGAAACCTCCATGTCGGTCGAGTTCCAGGTCGATGTCATCAAGGGTAAGACCCTAGGTCAGCCCTGGTCAGAGAATGCGGAGGAAATCATGGTCTCCGGCGTCGGCGGATCGCTGAACGATGCTTTGCAGCGCGCGACGACGGGCATGGCCAAATGGCTGAAGGACAGATACCAGCTCGACGATACCGACGTAGCGGCAGTCTTGGGCTCATCCCTCGAGCTTGAGATCGCAGAGGTGGTCGACCCGAAGTTCCATGTGGTCGCCAAGCTGAAGACTGAGACCTTGAGCCAGATCGCCTCGGGCCCATAAGCGTTCTTGCGGATCGCTGCGTCCGCCGCCGCGTCCAGGGCGTTGAACAATACCAAAAAGCGGATGCGCCCCAATCGAGGCGCCGCACGCTCTGGCGGCGGCCCCCGTCTGACACCCTGCAACCCCAAGAAGGCTCGGACGCCCTTAAAGCCTGGGGCATGGTCCGGCGTGGGAGGGACTTCAGCCGCCCCGGGGACGGTTCGGCGGCGACGCGTGCGCCCCTGCATGCTAGGATGCGATGATGCACGAGCCGCCAGACGACACCTCAGATCCACCCCGGTCGGCGAGCGAGACCCTTGCTGAGCTTGTGGCGCGCCGAAAGACAAGGCTCAATCAGTCGGCCGCAAAGGGGCCGCGCGGCGGGCCGCGCGAAACCGAGCGCGCCGCAGCGGCCCGGTCTGCGTTCAAGTCCAAGCCTGCGCCGCGCAAATAGCTGTATCGCTTCACTCAGCATCCATCAAAGCCATGTCGACATCCGCTCAAAGACGCCTGATCGACCTTCCGCGCGTGCGTGCGCTTGAGGCCAAGGCGTTGATGAACCCGCGTTACGCTGACGCCGATGCCTGCAGCCGCTTCGCCGATATCGACGCCTGCTCTCGCACGATCTTCGGCCTGACCGCCGACGAAGCCGACGCGGTTCCTCGCCCGGAAGGCTGGGACCGGATCGAGCGAAAGCCATTGCGCGATCAGATCGCCGCCTTCGCCGCGGAGGGCTGGGACATCACCGACGACAAGCGCCGGCCCCTGCGGATGATCGAGCACTTGAACGTCCAGCTCTGGCTCGCCCTGCGCGGAGTGGCCGGACACCTGCCGTTCCAGGCTGAGCAAGACCCCGACCATGGGGCGGCCTCTCTCGCGGCCGAAGCCAAGCGCTTCCAACGGGACCGCCGCTAGAGGGTTTTTGGCAAGGTCAGCTGCAAACCTGTCAAAGGGCGGCAGGACGCGCTTGCCTCGGCCTGGCCGCCAATACGCCGAATAAGGGCCTGATCCTAGGCCCTGCATCCGGTGGACGCCCCGGCCTAAAGCCCGGAACAATGGTCAAGCTCCAGCGTTCAAACGGTCCAAATGGGGAAAGGGTTTAATGGAAAACTTGAACCGAATTCATAGGGATCGCCTAAACCAGGGCGCCGGATCCGCCCAGCGCAGCGGGACCTTGCCCGCGCTTCTCCGGCCTCGGCTCTATGGCGTCGCCATGGCCCTCAGCCTCGCAGGCCTGCTGGCGTCGGCTCATGGCGCCCCGCGAGCATCGGTGCGCGGGTCATGCTGCGCCCTTGCCGCAGGCACCCCCGTCGAAGTTGAGCTCGTGGACCGGCTTTCGACCAAATTACAAAAGCGCGGCGATAGCTTCGCTCTTCGCCTCGCTGCGCCCGTCATTGTCGACGGCATGATCGTCCTGCCGGTCGGCACGCCTGGCGTCGGCAAAGTGATCGATTCATCCGGCCCAGGCCTCGGCGGCAAGCCCGGCGCCATGGTGCTCGCGGCAGAATACCTCAGAACCAGATCCGGGCGCGTCGCGCTGAACGCCCTGCATCTGGCCGGTCGCGGTCACGACAATTCCACGCCCTCGACCTTGCTTGAGATCGGCGGGATCGTGTCGGCGCCGGCAGGGATCGTCGGGATCATTCTGCCCGGCGGCGATGTCGCCTTCAACGCGGGCACGATTGCAGAAGCTCAGGTGGCGTCACCCATCACCCTGCCGGCCCTGGGGCGCGCCTCGCGCCGTCAGATCGCGCAAGCTGCAGCGGTGAACGCACACGCCGCCGCGGACGTCGCGGCTGAAGACGCGAGCGCTATCCCGATCCCGCCGCCGCCGCCCGGAGAAGGCCAGGTGGTATTTTTCCGGGCCAAGACGCTTCTTGGAACAGCCCAGTGGTTTAACGTGCGTGAGGACGGCAAGGCCTTGGGCAAGCTCGATAACGGCGCTTATTTCATTAAGGTCGAGCCCCCGGGCGTTCACAACTTCACAGCCAAACTTGAGCCTGAACTCAAGGATCGCCTGAAGCTTCAGATCGATGCAGGACAGACCTATTTTGTCGAAGGCACGCTGACCGCAGGGCTCATTATCAGCGCAGCAGACCTTGTCCCCTCCTCGGTCGACAAATTCAACGCCGCCGCCAAACACCTTAAGCTGGCGTCGGCGCCCAAACCCGATGTTCAGAGCGCGTCCGATCAGACCCAAGGCGAAGCTTCGGCTATACCGACGCCGAAGCCAGTCCTCTCCTCCGGCGGCGCGTCCGCAGGACCCAAGGCCTCGTCAGCTGGCCCCCCGTCATAGGGATCTTCGGCGCCTGCAACCAAGGGCGTTGACGGCGGGGTTGCGGACGTCGCCGATGGGATAGACCGACCTTTTTTCCAAACGCCGCCAGAGGGCCGTTAGGGCGGATTTTGGACGACGGCCCCAGTTGGGCGCTCGCCAGACGCCTTCTCGCCCCTGTCCCGGTCACGCTGCGCCTTGAAAAAAGGCGTCCGAGCGGATCAACTGGTCCAAACGCGCGCCTGTCCTCGACAATCGAATCAGCGACTTCCAAGGGACACGGAGCGAGCGCGGTAGCGGGCGGCGAAGGAGACGGTCCAGTGGCGGACGAGATCATAAAGCCTGAGGTCGCCGCGCCAAGCTCCGGGTCGGCCCAACACGGCCAGGCCGGTCGCCGGCCAGCGATGTCCCGGCGAGACCTTTTTTCCCTGATCGGGACCGTCGCTGGAAGCGCGGTGATGTACGAAGCCATGTCCTCGCTCGCCTATGCGGGGGAGTCTGGCTACACCGGACCGCCAAACCTTAGCGGCGACGTCAAGGGCGCCAGCGTGCTCATTCTAGGCTCGGGCCTCGCCGGAATGACCAGCGCCTATGAGCTGCGTAAGGCCGGTTACAAGGTCAAGATCCTTGAATACCAGGATCGTCCAGGCGGGCGGAACTGGTCGCTCTATGGCGGGGACACTTACACCGAGCTCGGCGGTTTCACCCAGAATGTCGCCTTCGACAAGGGGCTCTACCTCAATCCAGGGCCGTGGAGGATTCCCTACCACCACTATGGCATCTTGCATTACTGCAAGCTCTTGAAGGTGCCCCTCGAGCCCTTCATTCAGTCGAACTACAACGCCTATGTCCATTCGACCAAGGCCTTCGGCGGCAAACCGCAGCGTTTTCGACATGTCCAGGCCGACTACCAGGGCTATGTCGCCGAGCTCTTGGCCAAGAGCACCCGTCAGAATGCTCTGGATCAGTCCGTCACAAAGGAAGACCAGGAGATCCTGCTGGAATCCCTGCGCGGATGGGGCGCCCTCGATAAAAACTATGAATACCGACTTGGGGAGGCCAGCAGCGAGCGGAGGGGTTACGAGTCCGATCCAGGCGGCGGCCTGACGTCGGCGCCGACCCCCTCCCAGCCCCTCGGCATGCAGGATCTTCTGAGGTCTCGGCTCTGGCGCTCGATCGGCGCTGGAAATGGCTATGAGACGCAACAGAGCCTATTTCAGCCCGTCGGCGGCATGGGGATGATCGGCAAAGCCTTCGGCGCAGAGCTCAAGGACCTCATCCAGTACAATTCCAAGGTGACCGATATCCGCCAGGACGCTAAGGGCGTCACCGTCACCTATCACGACACCAAAACCGGGGGCGCGCCGCGACAGGCCAGCGCCGACTGGTGCATCTGCACCATCCCCGCATCCGTGCTGAGCCAGATTCCGATCACCGTGGGTGCGCCGATGAAAGCGGCGATCGACGCTCTTTCCTACGGCGCTTCGGTCAAGGTCGGGCTGCAGTTCAAGCGCAGATTCTGGGAAGAGGATGAAAACATCTATGGCGGGATCACCTACACCGACCAGCCAAACAGCATTATCGCCTATCCAAACTCCGGCTATTTCGGGGGTGGAAAGGGCGTGATTCTCGGCGCGTACGCCTTCGGCTCGAGCGCCTATGAGCTCAGCAGCCTCTCGCCGAAGGATCGCGTCGCCAAAAGCCTTGAGTACGGGGCTAATGTTCACCCTCAATACATGAGCGAATTCGATACGGGCGCCTCCGTCGCCTGGCACCGGGTGCCCTGGACGCTCGGCTGCGCCGGGTCATGGACTGAGGCGCTTCGGGCCGAGCATTATGACGACCTTTGCGCCCTCGATGGCCGGATCGTGCTGGCGGGCGAACACGCCTCGCGCATTCCCGCCTGGCAGGAGGGCGCGGTTCTGTCCGCCCTGGATGCGATTCGCCGCCTTCATCAACGCGTCCTCGCAGGCTGAGCGATGTGGACGATTGAGACCTGGAGCCCCCCCATGAAGCGCCCCGCCCTCGCCGCCGGCCTGGCCCTTGGGTTGATCGCCCTGTCCGGCCCTGCTTTCGCCCAAGCCTTCGGCGTCGGCAGCTATTCCGAACAGACCGGCGAAGCCCTTTACCAAGGCGTATGCCAGGGCTGCCACATGCCGAACGCCAAGGGCGCCGTCGGAGCCGGCGCCTATCCCGCCCTGGCGGAGAACAGGAAGCTCACCGCCAAGGTGTATCCGGTCCTTGTGGTGCTGCGCGGGCAGAAGGCGATGCCGGAGTTCGGCTCGTCCTTCACCGACGCCCAGGTCGCCAATGTTGTGAACTATGTGCGCTCCAATTTTGGCAACCACTATACCGACGCCGTCACCCCTGACGAGGTGAAGACCCTCCGAGCGAGCTTGCTCCCGCGATAGTCAGGCGACTGAGCCCCCCTCGTGTTTTCCGCTCAAGACCCCGAGGGAGCGACCTGACCGCTTCGCAATCGCCGTCAAGCGCTCTGGCGAAGCCTCAGGCGCGAACCCCGACGCCCGCCGTCCCGGATCAAGGGGCGGCTGGCGCCCCCGCCAAACCCGCGCCAAGCGCGCCGCCTTCAAGGAAGGCCTGATGCCTCGAGCGCCTTCGCGCCGCACGGTTCTGGCTGCGACGGCTGCGCCGGCTCTGGCCCTGGCGCATCCGTCCGCCGCCCCTCACACGAGGGCGGAGGCCGCCGCCCATGCCGCGCTTCAGCGCATCCTCGGCCCGCAGGGCGCGCGCCTCAACCTGACCCTTCGCAGGGCGCAGGAGGCGCAGCCTCCCTGGTACGCCTATCACTGCGGCGGCCGCGATATCGAAGTGACCGGTTCATCGGCCGTGGCCCTCGTGCGGGGGGCTTACGCCTGCCTCAAGGACGCGGGCGCCGTCTCCGTCAGTTGGGAAGGAGACCGGGTCGCCGTTCCGGCCGCGCTATCGAGCGTCGTCAGCGGGCGGGTCGAAGCCGCCTTCGGGCGGCGCGCCTACCTCAACACCTGCACCTTCGGCTACACGACACCGTGGTGGGACTGGCCCCGCTGGGAGCGTGAGATCGACTGGATGGCGCTCCACGGGATCGACCTTCCCCTCGCCATGGAGGGCCAGGAGTTCATCTGGCAGGCGCTCTGGACGGAGGAAGGGCTAAGCGCAAAAGACCTCGCCGCGCATTTTTCAGGCCCGGCCTTCAGTCCCTGGCAGCGCATGGGCAATATCGAAGGTCATCTTGCGCCCCTGTCGACGGACTGGATCGCCAAGAAACATGCGCTGCAACAGAAAATCCTGACCCGCATGCGCGAGCTCGGTATGGATCCCATCCTGCCCGGCTTCAACGGCTACGTGCCTGCAGCCTTCGCCCGTTCCCATGCCGGGGCGAAAATCCATTCCATGCGCCCCTGGGAGGGGTTCGCGCCCACCGCTTGGCTGGATCCTCGCGATCCTCTTTTTTCGCGCCTTTCGCGCCGGTTTCTGGAGCTCTACGCAGACGCCTATGGAGAAGGGCGCTACTACCTCGTGGACGCCTTCAACGAAACGCTTCCTCCTGTGGGTCCCGCAACCCCTCAGGATTTAGGGTACGGGGATGCTGAAGCCGGCGTGGGCGCAGCGGCAGGCGCGCCGGAGGAGGCGCTGCGCGCGCGTCAGCTCAAGACCTATGGCCAGGCCCTCTCACGGTCGATCCGCGACGCGCGTCCGGACGCGGTGCTTGTCATGCAGGGGTGGCTGTTCGGCGCCGACAGGGCGTTCTGGACCCCCGAGGCGATCGCAGCCTTCCTGGACGGCGCGCCCGACGACAGCCTGATGGTGCTCGATATTGGCAATGACCGCTACCCGGACGTTTGGAAACGCGCCGGGGCCTTTCATGGCAAGCCTTGGATCTACGGCTATGTGCACAATTACGGCGGCTCTAACCCGATCTATGGCGATCTTGAAGGCTACCGGAGCGATCTGGCCGCCCTCGCCCAGCGGACCGATACCGGCAGGCTTGCTGGCTTCGGGGTCTTTCCGGAGGGATTGCACACCGGCTCTATCGTCTACGACTATCTGTTCGACCTCGCCTGGAACGGCGCGCCGTCACAGGATGTGTCCGGCTGGCTGAGGGTCTGGCTGCGCGCCCGCTATGGCCATACCTCGGCGGCCCTGGAGAGCGCATGGGCCGACCTCGTCAGCGCGATGTTCTGTACCCGCTATTGGACGCCGCGCTGGTGGCGCGGGGAGGCCGGCGCCTACCTCCTGTTCAAGCGACCGCATCTGAACGCCGCAGAGTTTGAAGGCGACCCCGGAGACATGATCGTTTTGCACCGGGGCGTCCGAGCCCTAATCGATGTCGCGCCTGAGTTCGCCAGCGCGCCCCTGTTCGCCCACGATCTCGCCGCCACAACCCGCCACCTCGCAAGCTTAGGGATCGACCGTCTGCTGCCAAGGGCGATCGGGGCCTACACCAGAGGCGAGCGTGTTGACGGCGACAGGATGCTGGCGAGGATCACAGCGCTGACGTTGGCGGCCGATCATATCGCTGGGGCCGAGAACCCGGGTCTCGCGGGCTGGCTGGACGCCGCCCGCGCCTATGCCGACACGGCCGCGGATGCGAAGGCCTATCTCGAGAACGCGAAGATCCAGATCACCCTCTGGGGCGGGCATGGACACCTGAACGACTACGCCTCCAAGGCATGGCAGGGACTCTATCGGGACTTCTACCTTCCGCGCTGGACCCGCTTTCTTAAGGCGCTTCGCACGTCGGCGACGACCGGCGCGCCCTTTGACGAGGCTGACGTCATTGGCGCGATCACGCGCTGGGAAGCCGACTGGGTAAGGCGCGAAACCGTCTATCGTCATGATCGGCCCACCGATCTTCTGGGATCGGCCGAGGGCATTTTGCGACAGCTGGACGCGCCATGATCAGCACCGCCGCCCCCGTAGCGTCCCCTGCGCCGCGCTCGTTGGCCCTCGACGTCTTCCGCGGCGCGACAGTCTGCGTGATGATCGTGGTCAACAGCCCCGGCGCAGGGGCCGCCCCCTTCCCCAGCCTGGTCCATGCCGACTGGTTCGGTTTCACCCTGGCCGATCTCGTCTTCCCAAGCTTCCTGTTCGCCGTCGGGAACGCCATGAGCTTTACGGTTCGAAGGGCTGTTTCCGAGCGGGCGTTCCTCTCCAAGGTCGCGGTTCGGACCGCGGTGATCTTTCTGATCGGCTTTATGATGTTCTGGTATCCCTTCGTCCACATCGCGAGCGATGGGCATTGGGTCGCCAACCCTCTTGGCGAGACCCGCATCATGGGGGTGCTGCAACGCATCGCCCTCTGCTTCGGCCTGGCGTCGCTGGCAGGGCGATATCTCTCAGACCGCAGGCTCGCTCTGCTTTGCCTGGTCCTCTTGGCCGGATACTGGGGCGCGCTGATGGTTTTCGGCGCGCCCGACGCTCAGCTCAGCCCGTTCGGGAACGCGGCGGCGCGGCTCGACCGGGCGGTGCTTGGCCTGCCGCACATGTATCACGCCGGCGCACGCGGCTATGATCCTGAGGGATTGCTGAGCACCCTGCCGGCGATCGTGAATGTCCTTGCGGGGTACCTCGCCGGCCGCTGGCTCTCACGCCAAACCAAAACCGCGCGGACCGCGGTCGTGTTGGCTGCGTCAGGGGCTGTTCTGATCCTGACGGCGCTGGGCTGGAGTCTGGTGTTTCCCTTCGCCAAGCGGATCTGGACCAGCAGCTTTGTCCTTTTGACCGTGGGCATCGACCTTGCCTTATTGGGCGGCCTGATCGCTTATCTTGACGTGAGCGGCCGCCGCTTCGGCGCCGGCTTCTTCGCGGTCTTCGGCAAAAATCCGCTCGTGATCTATCTGTTTTCCGAGGTTTTCCTCCAGACCCTCCAGCTGTTCAGGCTGCCAGGCGGCCTCAACCCCTATAGCTATGTGGGCGCAAGGCTATTTCAGACGCTGGCGCCGGGCCCTATCGGCTCGCTGACCTGCGCCCTGGCTTACATGCTGGTCTGCTGGAGCCTGGGTTATCTGCTGGAGCGGCGAGGGATCATGATCAAGATCTGACGCGCCACCATCCGCCCGAGCATGGCGTCAGGGGTTTGAACGGGTCGGCGGATCACGCGCGATATTCGAACTCCACCAAATAAACCGTCTCACCCGCGCCGTGCCTCGCCACCTTCAAGAGCTCGAGCACACCCTGAAAGCCTGAGCGACGGGCCAAATCCGGCGTGATGTCCGAAAAGCCGATCTCGCGGATCGAGGTTACGTGGACAGCCCCAGGCCCGAGGGCATATCGACCTCCGACCTTCACCCGCGGGCTCCGCCAGATCCGCACGCTGCAGGTGACATCGCCTCGAATGATGGGTTCCCTTAGCCTCTTGGTGAACACCATTGAACGGTCCCAGACTGGCGCCGGCGTGAGTTTGAACCGGACGCTTTATCGCCCTACCGTTAGGCACGCCGCGGACGAAAGGACATACCGGGGCCGCTAAAAGGGGTAGGGTCGACACGACGGACTTGGGACACTCCGGCGCCTCCGTCGAAGCGGCGTTGGCGTCGCCAAAAGAGCGCCTGGGACAAACCCAGGGCGCAAACAGGCGCTTCAGCCAGGGAGAAGCAAGCATGGGTCGGGTATCAGATAAGGTGGCGCTGGTGACGGGCGGAGCCAGCGGGATTGGGGCCGGCTGCGCCGAAGCGCTCGCCAAGGAAGGCGCGGCGGTTGTCATCACCGATATTCAGGATGACAAGGGGCGCTGGTTGGCCGAGGACCTGACCAAATACGGCGTCGACGCGGTCTATCTTCACCACGACGTGGCGAGCGAGGACGCATGGATCGGTGTGGTCGCCGAGATCGATCAGCGGTTCGGCCGTCTCGACATCCTCGTCAACAACGCCGGGATCGGCATCGGCAGTCCTTCCATCACCACGATGACGCTAGAGGACTGGCGCCGCCAGCAGGCGGTCAACGTCGAGGGCGTCTTTCTCGGTCTCAAGCACGGGCTGCTCTTGATGCGAAAAGCCGGCAACGGCGGCTCGATCATCAACATGTCCTCTGTGGCCGGTCTGAAGGGCGCGCCGACGCTGGCCGCCTATTGCGCCACCAAAGGCGCGGTTCGTCTGCTGACCAAGGCGGTGGCGCTCGAGTGCGGTCTGGTTAAGGACGGGGTGCGGGTCAATTCGGTTCACCCCGGCCTGATCGAAACGCCGATCTGGCTCGGGATCCTTCAGCCCAACGACACCGGCGTCAACGCCCCGCCTGACCTTGACGCGATGGCGAACCTCGCTGTGCCCTTGGGCGTAAAGGGCTTGCCGGAGGATATCGCCAACGGCGTCCTGTGGCTCGCCAGCGAGGAGTCGCGCTATGTCACCGGCGCTGAATTGGTGATCGATGGAGGCCTTTCGGTAAGGTGATCCCCGCCTCCGCTCAAGGCGGATATTGGCGAAGGGTGGGGCGCGCGCCCTTGGCCGCGCCCCCCGGCGCCTTGGGCGACCTCGCTGCCGAGACCCAGCCTGGCCGAGCCGCGCTTCAGAAAATCTCGCGCCCTTACGACCGGCGAAACCCGCATCCTTACCCTACCTATAAGCGCTGAGCGTCACGGGGCGGAAAACCGGAATGGCCAAGACAAAACAGCTGAGACTCGGCGCCTTTATGCGGCCGGTCAGCATCCACACCGGCGCCTGGCGCTATCCGGGCGCCCTTCCTGACGCCAACTTCAACTTCCACGCGATCCGGAGCTTCATCCAGAAGCTGGAGGCCGCCAAGTTCGACGCCTTCTTCATGGCCGACCACCTCGCCGTGCTCAACATGCCGATCAACGCGCTCAAACGCAGTCACACGGTGACCTCGTTCGAGCCCTTTACCCTGCTCTCCGCCTTGGCCGTCTGCACCCAGCACATCGGCCTAATGGCCACCGCCTCGACCACCTACGACGCGCCCTTTCATATCGCGCGCCGGTTCGCCTCGCTCGATCATATCAGCGGAGGCCGGGCCGGATGGAATATCGTCACGACCGCCAATCCGGACGCCGCCCTGAACTTTGGCCTGGATGAAGACGTCGACCATGACGAACGCTACCGGCGCGCCCGAGAGTTCTACGACGTGGTGACCGGGCTTTGGGACTCCTTCGCCGACGACGCCTTCGTGCGCGACGTCGGGGCCGGGATCTATTTCGATCCTGAGAAGATGCATGTGCTGAACCACAAAGGCCCTCATCTTTCTGTCCGCGGCCCCCTCAATATCGCCCGGCCGGTTCAGGGCTGGCCGGTGATCATCCAGGCTGGCGCGTCCGAGGCCGGGCGGCAGCTTGCTGCCGAGACCGCCGAGGTGGTGTTCGCCGCGGGCGGATCGCTGCAGGCGGCCAAGGCCTTCTACGCCGACGTAAAGGGCCGAATGCGCGCCTTGGGCCGCGACCCCGACGCCATGAAGATCCTCCCAGGCGCCTTTGTTGTGGTGGGCGACACCCTAGAGGAGGCCAAGGCCAAGCGGGCGCATTTGGACGGCCTTGTTCATTACGATAGCGGAATAGCAAGCCTGAACAGCATGTTGGGCTATGACGTGTCGGGGTTTGATCCTGACGGCCCACTGCCGCCGATCCCGGCGACCAACGCCAGCCAGAGCGCGCGCGAGCGGCTGGTCGCCTCGGCGGAGCGCGAGGGTCTGACCATCCGCGCGCTCGCGGCGCGCGCGGGCAGCTATGGCGGCGCCGCATTCATGGGGACGCCCAAGAGCATCGCTGATGAGATGGAGCAGTGGCTCTACGAGGAGGGTTCGGACGGCTTTAACGTCATGTTTCCCTATCTTCCTGAGGGCCTGGACGACTTTACCCTCAAAGTGACGCCCGAACTTCAGCGCCGCGGTCTTTTTCGCACGGAGTACGAAGGCGCGACCCTTCGCGAAAACCTTGGGCTGATCCGGCCGCAGAACCGGTTTTTCGAGGGGGCCGCGCTAAGGGCGGCGGGGGGAGTAGGGCCCACGACAGCAAGGGGATCCCCGTCGCAGCCCCCTCTTAATCTGGTCACACGAGGGTTTGCTGATAGAGGGCGCTAAGTTCGGCCCAGGCTTTTTCCGCTCCAGCTTCGTTGTAGACAGCGCTGCCCTTGACGCACCATCCGTGATTGCAGCCGTCGTAGACCTCGACCGTTGCAGGACGGTGAACGGCGGCGAAAGCGGCCTTCAATATATCCTTTGCATCTGGCTGGGCCTTGTCGTCATTGGCCGCAACGGCGCAATAAAACTGCGCCGTGGTTTTTGGGATCAGACGATGAGGGCTGTCCGGCGCCTCGCTCGCCAGGGCGGCGCCGTGGAAGGTTGCGGCCCCGCCGATCCGATCGGGAACGGCGGCGGCCGTGCGGAAGGTCAGCGGGCCGCCCATGCAATAGCCCTGGACGCCGGCTTTCTTGGCGAGGTCGGTCTGCGCTTGCGCGTCGAGGAAGGCGATGAAGGCTGGACCGTCTTTCATGGTGGTGGCGGTGGTCAGCGTCGCCATCATTGGAAAGTATTTCTTGCGAACTTCGGGGGCGCTGTAGTCAGGCTCCGTCACCGCCTTCATCGAGCGGTAGTAAGGGTTTGGCACCAGGACGACATATCCCTGCGCCGCCAGGCGGCGTCCCATGTCCCTGAACGCCGGCCGGAGCCCAAATACATCTGTCCAGATCAAGACGGCCGGGTGCTTGCCTTTGACGGGGTGGAAAAGGACAGCGTCCGCCTCCCCGTCCGGCGTCTTTACGACGACGTCTTTTTCGACCACATCGCCTGCGGCGAATGCGGGCGCGGCGCTGGCGGCGGCGATCGCAGCGGTGGAGAGCGTGAACGCCCGTCGCGACACGGCCGGCGGATTATACTGGTGGATATCGTCGTCGCACATCGCCTTGAGCCTCGAGTTTCACCCTGAGCCAAAGGCTAGAACACCATCGGACAAATTGAAATCGCAAGACCGCTCGGCGGCTGGCGGAAATTTCTGTGCGCCGTTCCGACCGGGCGCGCGCCTTGACCGCTCCCGAAAGACACGACCCAGACGCGTTCATCTCTCTATCGAAGAGCGTGAGACGCGTGCGCCTGATCCTTTGAGCGTGCAGCCAAACCCGAGGTTCGGCGTTACGGCAAAGCTAATGCAGATTTCGCAAGGAGCGCCTATGAAACTTTCCGCCCTGGTCCTGTCCCTCGCCCTCTGCGGCATAGCGTCAGCGCCCGCCCTTGCCGATCCCGTTCGGGCGGCTGGACATGATGTCGCCAAGGCTGGCCGCGCCACCGGACACGCGGTTGCGAACATGGCTCGCGAGAGCGGCCACGCCGTGGCGGTCACCGGCCGACATGTCGGTCACGGCGTCCACCGCATGGTGCATCACCCGCGCCATCGCCGTCCGGTCGCCTGAGGACCCTAAGGGCCGAGGCCTGCGATATACGCACGCACGAGGGCTATGCCTTCCTCATGGGCTAACGTCCGACCAAGCTCGGGCATCATGACGCCGGGCTCGCGGCTCTGCATTCGGTGGAGGAGGATCGATTGATCCGGTTCGCCGGGGGCGATGTCGAAATTAAGATCCGCCGACGCCTTGCCGGCGGCGACCGGGCGCTTGCCGATACCGCGTTGGACGGGCGCGCTTCGCTCGTAGTCGAGGTAAAGCCCGCTATTGGAGGCGGCGCCCATAGGGTTGTGGCAGTGGGCGCAGTTGGCGTCGAGGTAGGCCAGGGCGCGTGCGCTCACGGGCGCCGCTGGATCGTCCCAGCGCGGGTTGCTGGGCGCAGCGGACGGCGCCGGCGCACCCTTGAGGATGCCGGTGCGCGTCCAGTGCGCCAGTTGATTCTCGAGCCCCTCGGAATAGGCGAAGTCGCCGTTCAGGTTTCTGGCCTTTGGCCCGATCGGGACGAGGGTGTCGCCAAGGGAATGGCATGACTTGCACTGGTTTACGTTCGGCACCGGATAACTAAACTGCGCCTTGGCGCCGCGGGCGTCGATGAAGGCGACGTCGGTGCGAACGCCTGCGCGCTTTAACACCGCCAGGGTCCCCGCGTCGTTCCAGACGTAGGTGCTGGGGACCCAGCCCGACGCCTTGTGAATCAAAAGTCGCGTCTCGATCAATCGGACCTTGTCGGTCGGATGCCGAAAATCCGCCGGGTAGGCGAAGGTCTTGACGAGGACCGTTCCCACCGGAAAGTCGAGGACGCCTGTGGATTTATAAGCCGCCTGCTGTCCCTTCGGCAGAAACACAAACCGTCTCTTCAGCGCATAGTCGCTGAACAGGGGTGTGTTGAGGCCATAGGGCGTAAGACCCGCGTTGGGTTCGCGGCCGCCTGGGTCCAAAAACAGGTGGTAAGCTTCAAGCGTCGGGGCCGGCGTCGGGTCAAGAAGCCGGTCCAGATCCACGGGCGGCGGGATCGGCGCGGCGCCCAGCAGACCCAGACTGAGCACAGAGATCAGGGCTGAGAACCTGAGGTTCACTTTTCAGAACGCCGCGCCTGGGCCGGAGGCAGAACCACGGGCGGAGGCTCGCTCACCGCCTTGCCTTGCACCATCGCCAAGGTCTGCAACCGGGCCGATTTCAGGTCGGCCACATCGGTCAGGTTGAGGTCCAGCACTGGACCATCCTTGATGACCACATTCACGGCCTCGTCCACCGGCGTGCCGTCGCGCACGAAATGGGTCGCTCCGTCCCACAAAATGGGCGGCAGCTTCATCCCGCTCATTCCCTCAATCTGTGGAGCCCAGCCGTTTCGTCCGATCTGATTGTCGCGGACCACGATGTCGGTCGGCAAGGGTTCGTATTGGGCGTCTTTGATCTTGAGCTTATAGCCGACGAGCATGATCGCGGCCGTCGCGTTGCCGCGGATCGCGTTCTGGAACACGTGCACGTCATGATTGGCCATGACCATGATGCCGGTGCCGGTCGGCACAGACGCGACGATGTTGCCCTTCGGCGCGAAATTCTGAGTATCGTTGTCGACCACCAGGTTGCGGAAAATGCGGTGCGAATGGCCGCCCTGCTGAGGCAGGTTGGGCAGATCAAATATCAATATTCCACCCGCATTGTGGGTCGAGATGTTATCGTAAACATCCGCATTCATGGAGTTCTCGATCTCTATTCCGGCCACATTGAAATGAGCGATCGAGTTTTTGACCACGATGCTTTTGGACTGTCCGACATAGATGCCGGCGTCCGAGGCTCCACGGACGGTCACCCCGTCAATCAGCACATGGGTGGAGCTGACCGGGTAGACGCCATAGGCGCCGTTGGAGGCCTTGGGCGGCCCGGACCAGTCTACGCTCATGTTGATGAAGCTGATCTGATCAACGCCTTTGGCCTTCACCGCATCGCCCTTGGCGTTGAGGACGGTCAGATCCCGAACCGTGGCGCCGTTCGCCGTGATCATAAGCCCTTCGCCGGCCGACATCTGCCCTTTGAAGTCAAGAATGGTGGCGGCCTGGCCTGCGCCCTTGATGGTGACGTCTTTGACGTCGAGAGAAAGGCCATCGGTGAGGTCGAACTGGCCGGCGGAGAGCAGGACCGTATCGCCGGGTTTGGCGTCGATCAACGCCGACTGTAGCCGCTCCTGAACGTCCTTGCCGGGCGAGACGTTGAGCACCGCGGCCTGTCCGCTCGAGAAGAGCAGAAGAGCGGCGAAGGCGGCTCCAGCCAGACGCACCATGAGGACCCCTCCAAGCGTGTGGGCGCGAGACGCGGCGAAGATCGCCGAGGCCCTGCCCCGGCGCGGCCCTTTGGCAGGATTGGCCAAGAGACCGCCTTGCCCACGCCCAAAAGGCTGCGCCCATTGGCCTCAGCATAAAGACCGACCAGGACGCCGGTAAAGCTCCAGCCTGCATACGCCGCTGATTTAGGCGCCGATCATACCCCCGGCTCTGAAGACAGGCCGGCGCGCTTGCAGGATAGGGCCCAGTGTGAAGACCTGACTTTTGCGCCAGACGTCCGATGTGATCCATTGCGCGGCGGGAGGGGTCCATGTTCCGATCGATCATCATCGCGTTCGCGCTCTGCCTCCCGTTGGCGGGACTGCCCCCTCTTGCGCGGGCGAAGAGCCTGACGGCCGAAGACCTGCCAAAGATCGTTCGCATCGCCGAGCCTGAGATCTCTGGGGATGGGCGGAGCATCGCCGTCGTGGTCAGCCGCGCCAATCTCAAAGAGGATCGCTACGACACCGAGCTCGACCTTGTCGATGTGGCGAGCAGAGCGCTCCGCGTGATGACCCGCGACCGGCTGGCGATCGCCTCGCCGCGATGGTCGCCCGATAATACGAAGATCGCCTTTCTGGCCCAAGACAGCGACAAGAAGGCTCAGATTTTTGTGCTTGAGCTTGGCGGCGGCGACGCGCGCCAGCTCACCCACAGCAAGACCTCCGTAACCCTCCTGTCATGGCGCCCGGACGGGGCCGCGCTGGCCTACGCCGCCGCAGACGAAGAGGTCGAGAAAAAGGACGAGGCCAGGTTCGAGGATGCTTTTGAGGTCGGAAACAACAATTATACCGAACGGGCTCGGCTTCTTTCCACCCACCTTTGGACCGTGAGCCTGCTCGACGGGGCGCAAAAGCGGGTGACCGAGGGGACCTGGTCGCTGCCGAACCATCTGGCGCCGGCCGGGCCGCCGTCTCAAATCGCCTGGACCCCGGACGGAGGTTCGCTGCTGTTTGTGAGGGCCGACAGCCCGATCACAGGCGACAGCGACACGAGTCGACTTGCGCTGGTGGACATCGCAACCGGCGCGGTGCGCCCGGTCCTTGCATCGTCGCTCGAGCAGTCGCAGCCTCGTCTGTCGCCTGACGGCCGTCTGATCGCTTACAGTTTCGAGCGCGACGCCAAACGCGGAAACGAACGGACGATCTATGTAGCGCCCCTAGCAGGCGGCGCAGGAAAGGACGCGGCCTACGCCCTGGACCGGGGGGTCAGCCTCGTGGGCTGGGAACCTGACGGCCGTTCCCTGGTCTTGGCCGGCAACGATGGGACCAAGGCCGCCCTCTGGGTTCAGACCCTTGGCGGCGGCGCCAAACGCCTGGAGCTCGGGGACCTCAGCCCCCTCGGGGCCGCGGTCGGAAAGGACGGGGCCATCGCCTTTTCAGCCACCAGCCCCACCCACCCCGCAGAGCTCTACTATCGCGCGCCGGGAGGCGGCGCGCCGGTGCAGATGACCCATCTTCAGACGGTGACCGATGGGGTGATCCTGGGTCGCCAGGAGACCCTGAACTGGACCAGCGACGGCCTTAAGGTGAACGGGGTCTTGACCTATCCGCCGCACTACACGCCCGGCAAGCCTCTCCCGCTGGTGCTCTATATCCACGGCGGTCCGACCGCGACCTCGCTCGAAACCTTCTCGCCGGCGGCGCAGATCTTCGCAGCGCACGGCTGGCTGGTGCTGGAGCCGAACTATCGCGGCAGCAACAACGCCGGAAACGCTTTCGAGACGGCCATCATCAGGGACGCAGGCGCCGGGCCTGGCCGTGATGTTATGGCGGGGGTGGCGCATTTGGTGGAGGCGGGCCTGGTGGACGAGAGGCGCATCGCCGTCAGCGGCTGGTCCTACGGCGGATATATGACCTCCTGGCTGCTCGGCAACTACCCCAAGGTCTGGCGCGCAGCGGTGGCCGGCGCGCCCGTCACCGACCTCGTTGACCAGTACACCCTCAGCGACAACAACATCCAGCGCGCGGCCGGCTATGGCCCCTCGCCCTTCGTCGGCGACGCCATGAAGGCCTATGCGGCTATGTCGCCCATCACCTATGCCTGGAGGATCAAAGCGGCGACCCTTATCATGTCCGATGTCGGGGACTGGCGCGTGACGACCACCCAGGCTTACAAACTCTTCCATGCCTTGAAGGACAACGGGACGCCGGTAAAGTTCATCGCCTATCCGGTCCCGGGGCACAGCCCGGCCGACCCGATCCGCGCGCGCGACGTCTATCGCCGCTGGACGGCCTGGCTGGCCCAGTACCTGGACACGGCGGCTTCACCTTGATCCGGCGTCGGCCGTTCGGGCGTCGGCTCTGTTCCAAACGCCTGAAGTCTGTCTTAACCGGGTGAGGACCGCTTCGCACTCGGGCGGGGCCTTGGGGATCTTCATATGAATTTGGCGCGACGATCGGTTTTCGGCCTGGGATTGGCCGCAGCGGCGGCCCCCCTCTCCGTAGCGGCGGCTCCGGAGACCCGTTCAACCTTCACCGTTCTGTCCCCGGGCGCGAGCGGAGAGGCCTATGCTCCAGCCATGATGGCCTTGCGGGCCTATGCGGCGGCCGAACTTAAAGCGATCGGCCTTCCAGGCATGACCCTGTCGATCGCCGACGACCGGGGCTTTTCGGCAAGCTTGACCCTCGGCTATGCAGACCTTGATCTTCGGGAGCCGGTCAGCCGCAGCCACCTCTTCCAGATCGGATCCATCAGCAAGGCCTTCGCCTCGCTCTGCCTGTTCACCTTCGCCGAGGAGGGCCGGCTTGATCTCGACGCCCCCCTAAGCCGCTATCTCCCCGAGGCGGCCCTCCCGCCTGAGCCCATCACTGTCGCTGAGGTGATGTGCCACTCCGCAGGCCTGGCCGATGGCGCGCCGGTGTTTCCGCGCTCGCCAGACGCGAAACTCTGGTGCGGTTTTACGCCAGGTTCGAAGTTCTCCTACAGCAACACCGGCTACGCCCTCCTCGGCTATCTGATCGCTCGGCTGGGCGGCGCGCCGCATCCGGAGGTGATCCGGGCGCGGGTGTTAAGGCCCCTCGGGCTCGACGCTATGCTGACCGCGATCAAGGACGTCGACCGGGCCAGATTCGCCAACAGCTATTCACCCTTCCGCTCAACCTGGCCGGCGCTGACCGGCGCGCCTCTTGCCGCCGGCCCCTGGACCCAGATGGACGAAGCGGCCGGCTCCCTTTCGGCGACGGCCGAGACCATGATCGGCTACCTGCGCTTTCTCATGCGCCTCGGCCGCGGCGATGGCGCGCCCCTGTTCGGCCCTGCCCTGGCCCGGCGTTTCGCGACGGCGGCCATCGACTGCGACGTGTTCGGACCCAAGGCCCGGTACGGCTATGGCCTCGGCACAGTTCCCCTCGGGGGCGCGCCAGCCTACCATCACACCGGGGGCATGATCACCTTCACCTCCTCCTTCCACGTCGACTCCGCGGCCGGAGTCGGGTGTTTCGCCAGCGTCAACGCCACCCTCGGCGACTATCGGCCGCGCCATACGACCGCTTATGCGGTGGAACTTATGCGCGCCGTCAAAGCCGGCCTGCCCCTGCCGCCTGCCCCTGATCCATTGGTCTTGCAGCGGATCGACAGGCCCGAGCTTTACGCGGGGCGCTATCTCGGAGCCTCCGGGGAGGTCGTTCAGGTGCGACCTCATGGGACGGCGCTTGATCTTGTCGTCGGCGAGGCGACGGGACGGCTAGAACCGGCTGGCCGCGACAGTCTCATGACCAGCCTCCCGGCCTACGCCGCCCATCTCCTCAGCTTCAATCGCAAAGCCGATGCGCCCGCGACCTCGTTCTGGTGGGGCGAGGATTTGTTCCGGCGCGATGGGGCGGGGCCGACCCCTGCCCCTTCGCCGGAGCTGGCCCGCCTAGCGGGCCACTATCTCAACAATGATCCTTGGACCGGCGACGCCACGATCTTCGCCCGCGGCGATCGCCTCGTTCTTGAGGGGCGGGGCGGCCTGACGCTTCGGAACGGCGGCTACTGGGCTCTGATGGAGGATCCCGGCGGGGTCGAGCGGTTCTGGTTTGAGGGCGTTTTGAACGGGCGACCCCAAAGGCTGAACGCGTCCGGCGCCGATATGATTCGGCTGAGCTGAGCGCCTGAATTCAAGGCGATCGCCCCCGGCGATTGTGGCCACGGGGTCATATCCCCGCCCCTAGCCCCAAGACGGAGATGGGATCGGATGAGGCCGACCAAGGTTGGGACCGGCTGAGGTTGGGGCGTCCTGACCTCAGGCGGCGGCGCGCTCCGGCTTTCCGTACATGAGCTTTAAGACCAGTACGGCCGCCGCGAGGGCGAGGCATACGGCGTTGGAGCCCAAGAGGGGCCAGCTTTTCAAAAGGAGGCCATAAAGGATCCAACAGGCAAAACCGGTCACGGTCACGACATACATACGAAGGGAAACCGACGAGGCGTCCTTGTCGCGCCAGATCTTGATCACCTGGGGCAGGAAGCTCGCCATCGAACAGCCGGCGGCGAGGGCGCCGACGCCATTTAGGAGAATCGGGGTCATGATCCTTCAACGAGGACAAAAGGCCCGGGTTGCGGCCTTCTTGGCCTGATGGCGCCGTCCGAAAAGGTGGCCGATGCGTACACGGGTGAAGATCTGCTGCATGGCCTCGCCCTCAGAGGTGCGCGCCGCCGCCGTCGCCGGGGCGGACTGCATCGGCGCGGTCGGCCCCATGCCCTCAGGCCCAGGCCCGATCGACGAGGAGACCCAGCGCGCAGTGATCGCCGCAACGCCGCCCGGTGTAACGCCCTTTCTCCTGAGCCAGGCGCTCGATAGTGAGGCCCTGGTGCGCCACGTTCGAGGGACGCATGCAACGGTGGTGCAACTGGTCCGGCACGTGGACCCGCGGTTACATCTTGACCTGCGCGGCGCCCTGCCCTGGGTGAAGATCGTGCAGGTCGTGCATGTGGAGAACGAGACGGCCCTCCCCCTTGCCCGCGACTACGCCGAAACGGCAGACGCGCTCTTGCTGGATTCCGGCAACCCGGCGTCAGGCGAGGATGTTGAACAGCTCGGCGGCACGGGCCGCGCGCACGACTGGAGATTGAGCCGGCAGATCGTTCAGATCGTGGACAAGCCGGTCTATCTCGCCGGCGGACTGACCCAGGCCAACGTCGCGGACGCCCTCCTCGCCGTGAGGCCGTTCGGTATCGACCTGTGTTCAGGCGTGCGCACCCTTGGCAAGCTCGACCTGAAGAAGCTGACCAGCTTCTTCTCCGCCCTGAGGGGCGCGGAGCGAAGCCTTTAGCGGATCGGACGATCAATTCGCCGCGATCAGTGCGCCGGCGTCTGGGGCTTAAGCTGCACCGCGATCGACTGGCCGTCCAGGACGGTCGCGTCGGCGACAAGGGCGCGCTTGTCTGCGGCGGAGCCCTGAACCCCGGCGACATAGCGGCCGTCCGGGATATTCCTGAAGATAAAGGCGCCGCCCGCACACGGGGCCTCCCAATGCTCCGAACCCGGCGCAGGGATCTCAAATTGCCGCAGCTTGCTCGAGCCGTCAGCCCCGCTGATCTCGGGAAACTAGGGATAAAGGTAGACGACGGACCTTGGGCAGGCGCCGCCCGGCGTTTTGCCAATGATGGTGTTCTCGCCCGCCGCCGGGTCGGCGCGCGCCCCGCCACGCCAGCCCAACGCCGCCAGTCCCATCGCCGTCACGATCAAGCGGCGCATTGCCCAGGGCATCCCAGTTTAGCGTCAGGCGGCAAAGACAGCTTCAGTCTTGGCGCGCAGGTCCTCCACCGTAACGCCGGGGGCGGTCTCGATCAGCGTCAGGCCGCCCCTCTGCTTGTCAAGGGAGAAGACCGCAAGGTCGGTGATCACAAGGTCGACCACCCGAACCCCGGTCAGGGGCAGGCTGCAGGTCTTCAGCAGCTTCGGCGCGCCGGACTTTTCGGTGTGTTCCATCACCACCACGACCCTCTTGACGCCCGCGACCAGGTCCATGGCGCCGCCCATCCCCTTGACCACCTTTCCAGGCACCATCCAGTTGGCCAGATCCCCGGTCTCTGACACCTGCATAGCGCCCAGGATCGAAAGGTTGATGTGACCGCCGCGGATCATTGCGAAGCTATCGGATGAGGAGAAATAGGACGAGGTCGCAAGCTCGGTGATGGTTTGTTTCCCGGCATTGATCAGGTCGGCGTCCTCCTCGCCCTCGTAGGGAAAAGGTCCCATGCCGAGCATTCCGTTCTCGCTCTGAAGCGTCACACTCATGCCGTCCGGAATGTAGTTGGAGACGAGGGTCGGGATGCCGATGCCGAGGTTGACGTAGAAGCCGTCCTGAAGCTCGCGCGCCGCACGCTCAGCCATCTGATCGCGGGTCCAGGGCATCAGGCTCCCTCTCCCACTGCCGCCAGCTCCGGCTTTGGCCGTGTGGTGATACGCTCGATCCGCTTCTCGAAGGTGGAGCCTTCGAAAAGCCGGTCGACATAGATGCCCGGGGTGTGGATCTGATCGGGATCGAGCCGTCCCGGCTCAACCAGACTCTCGGTCTCGACCAGCGTGACCTTGGCCGCCGTGGCCATCATCGGATTAAAATTCCGCGCGGTTTTCCGATAGACCAAATTGCCGGCCGTGTCCGCCTTCCAGGCCTTGACGATGGCGAGGTCGGCCTTCAGCGCGGTTTCCATGACATAGCCGTCGCCATCGAACTCCCGGGTCTCCTTGCCGTCTGCGATCACCGTGCCGTAGCCGGTCTTGGTGAAGAAGGCGGGGATGCCCGCCCCCCCGGCGCGGATGCGCTCGGCGAGGGTGCCCTGGGGATTGAACTCAAGTTCGAGCTCGCCCGAGAGGTAGAGCCGCTCGAACAGCTTGTTCTCGCCGACGTAGGAGGACACCATTTTCTTGATCTGACCGCTTTCGAGCAGGAGGCCGAGCCCAAAACCATCCACCCCGCAATTGTTGGAGATCACGGTCAGGTCCTTGACCCCGTTCTCGCGGAGGGCGGCGATCAGATGTTCTGGAATGCCGCAGAGACCAAACCCGCCTGACATAATGGTCATCCCGTCGAACACCACACCCTCGATCGCGGCGGCGGCGTCCTTACAGACTTTGCTCATCGGCGCTCCTCTCAGCGCCCCAGAATGTCTACGGCTGGCGCGTGGTGGTGGTCGAACTGGTTGTGGACCTCTTAGTCGATGAGGAGGAGGAGGTCGAGCGCGCCGGAGGCTCGGACGACCCCGCGGCCGGGGTCTTCTCGTCAACCCAGCGGGCCAGAGCGTCGAGGGCCTCGCTGGTCGCAGCGTCATAGGCGGCGACGATGGCGCTGATACGGTTCTCAGCGGCAGGCTTGGCGACATCGGTTACTGTCGCGTCGATCGGGTCGCCGTCGGGCCGGTCGAGCCGGGCCCGCACCGTCACCCGCACCGTGGGCGGCGCTTTAGGGTCGGTGTAGTCCGCCTCGAACCGGGTTACGTCGATCACCAGTAAGGCCGCGATCGGTCCAGCCTCTCCGCGATTGAGCAGGTGCGCTCCAGGCGCCGCTCTTTCGAAGGCCCGGTCAAGGGCCTGTCGAAACATCACCGTGCCCGGCGCCGCCCAACGCGCGCCGGCGATATAGGCGGTCCGAGATCCCTCCACGGTCAGTATGCCGTCGCCCATGGCCTCGCGAGGAAACGCCACCGGCTCCAGGGTGATCGCCCGCGCGGCGGCGCTGATCGGCGCCTCCGGGGACTTGGCGAGCCCGAAGCTATAAAGAACCGACGGCTTATTCTGCGGCAGCAAAGAGACGCAGCCGGCGAGGGAGACCGCCAGAACGCCGGTCAGCACCGCGTGCCTGACCCGGTGAAGGGGGCGCTTTATCACGGCTTCACCTCTCGCTGTTTGGCTGGCGGCTTGGAGAGAATCCCCTGCGGGTTGGCCTCGATTTCCTGGACCACGCGGTTAAGGGATTCGGCCGCCTGCTGCAGACTGATGATGGCTTGGGAGATCCGAGGCAGGCCATTGGTTGCGAAGTCCGAGGTCGGACCCTGCAGCTTGGCGACCGTGGCGCGCAGCTCAGAGGCGGTCGCCTTGATCTCGGCCGCCGCGTCGCTTGCGCTCGCAAGGGTCCGTTTAACGTCGCCGTTGGCGAGTTGATCAACGTCCGTGCTGAGCTTGCCGATCTTATCCGACGTCTGGTTCAGCGACTTGATGGTGGCGTCAAGATCGCCCAGCAACTGTTTTTGGTTCTTAAGCTCGCTGGTGATGGCGTGCACGTCGCTCAGGGTTCCTGAGACCGAGGCGATATTCTTGTCTGACATCAGCCTGTTCACCCGGTCGAGGGCGTCGACCGCGCGCGTGACGATGTCGCCGCCGCCGCTCAGCAGACTCTCAAGCGCGCCTGTCTTGGTGTGGATCACCGGAACCTGATCGCCGGGCGTCACGTCCTTCAGCAGGGGCTTTGAGACCGTTCCGGCGCCGATTTCGATATAGTTGACCCCTGTAATCCCGAGAGGCTCGAGGGTGGCGGTGGAATCAACTCGGATCGGAGCGTCGGAGGTGGTGCGGATGCGCGCCACCACGCGGTTGGGATCCGCCTTGTCGAGGGAGAGCTTGGTCACCTCGCCGACCCGGATTCCATTGAAGAACACCTGCCCTCCGGACGAAAGCCCGCTGACGGCGCCCCGAAATTCGACGTCGTAAATGTCAAACTGCTTGGTGAAACTGAACCGCGCCAGCCAGAAGACGAACACAACCGCCGCCACGGTCAACAGCAGGGAGATCAGGCCAACGAGCGCATAGTGGGCGTTTCGCTCCATTCAGCTCTGCTCCGCCGCTGCGCTGACTGCTCGGTCTTCCAGGTCTACCCGGTCCGCCGCCTGTTCCGCTGCGCGGCCCCGCGGACCTAGAAAGTACGCCTTGATCCAGGGGTTTTCCGACCGCTCCAGGTCCGAAATTGGGCCCACAGCGACAATCTTCTTGTCCGAGATCACCGCGACGCGGTCGCAGAGGGCATAGAGACTATCCAGGTCGTGGGTGATCATGAATACGGTTAAACCAAGAGCGTCCGAAAGGTTGCGGATAAGCCTGTCGAAGGCTTCTGCGGAAATAGGATCCAGCCCCGCGGTCGGCTCATCCAGGAACAACAGCTCAGGATCAAGGGCAATCGCCCGAGCGAGCCCGGCGCGCTTGCGCATGCCGCCTGAGAGCTCGGCGGGATGAAGATCTCCGGCGCGCGCCTCAAGGCCCACCATGGTCAGCTTCGTGTCGGCGAGCTCGTCGATGGTCTTTTGCGACAGACGGGTGTGCTCGTGCATGGGCGCAGCGATGTTCTCGCGAACGGTCAGGGAGGAGAACAGGGCCCCGCTCTGGAAGAGGACGCCCCAACGCCGCTCCAAGGCTTCCCGTTCCGCGCCGGCGGCGTTGTCCACGTCCACCCCGAGCACCTCGACCTTGCCGCCCTGCGGCTGCCGCAGTCCGATCAGGGTGTTCAGCAATACCGACTTGCCGGCCCCCGACCCCCCGACAAGGCCGAGGATCTCGCCCTTGCGCACCTCAAGGTTCAGGCCTTCGTGCACCACCGTGTCGCCAAACCTGGACTTAAGGTTGGTGATCTTGATCACCGGATCGATATCTCGGTCCGGCGCCGGGTCCTCGGCGGACTGAGCGTCGTCTGGCGGATCGCTGACGGCCGACGACGGGCTCAAAGATTAAGCTCCATAAAGATCAGGGCGAACACCGCGTCGATGACGATGATGGAGAAGATCGACTGCACCACAGCGACGGTGACGCGCCGACCGAGTTGCTCGACGTCCCCGCCCACCTCCAGCCCCTGTCTGCACCCGATCGCAGCGATGACAATCGCCAGGAAAGGCGCTTTGACAATGCCGAGCCAGAAGTGAACCGGCCCGACATTGGCGAGAAGGCGCTGCAGGAAAAACGACGGCGACAGGTCAAGCACCCACCAGCTGACGAGCATGCCGCCGCTGATGCTGGCGACCATCGCGACGAAGGTCAGGAGGGGGGTCATGGTCAAAAGCGCAATGAAGCGCGGCAGGACCAGAGCCTCGTAAGGGTCCACGCCCATGACCTGCATGGCGTCGACCTCCTGGTTCATCTTCATCGCCCCGAGCTCGGCGGCGAAGCTTGAGGCCGAGCGGCCGGCAAGCAACACCGCCGTTATGAGGACCCCAAATTCGCGGAGGCTAGCGACGCCGATCAGCTCGACGGTGAAGACCGAGGCGCCGAACTGGGCCAGAAGGTTGGCGCCGAGGAAGCCGACCGTGGCGCCGATGAAGAAGTTGGTGATGGCCACGATCGGCAGAGCGTCGAGGCCGGCGCGCTCCATCAGCGAAACGGTCGGCGCCACGCGCAGGCGGCTTGGATTGGCGGCGAGTCGTCCGAGGGTCGAGATCAGCCGGCCGATGAAGGCCATGGTATGATAGGCGTCGGAGGCGACATTCTCGATATTCTGGCCGCCGCGGACCAGCATGGCGTAAACCGAGTGCGGTTTGGCCTTTGCGCGCTCCTCCTCCGGGATTGGCCGTCCCACCAGGGTCGCCAGGCGGCTGATATCCGGCCTGGTCTCGCCGCCGTCCGCCTTAACGCCGGCGCGCAAGAGCGCAAACGCTCCGGCCGTGTCGAACCGGCCAAGGGCGGCGACGTCAAGGGCGGCGTCTCTCGGCGCGTCGCGGCGCAACCGATCGCCCGCCCTGCCGAGGTTCTGGGCGGTCCAGTCGCCGCTGAGGGCGACCACGACGCCGCTGGACGATCGGCGAACTTCGAAAGCCGCTGGCTGGCTCATTCGATGTGAGAAACTCCTCGCCCGGAAAAGCCTATCCAAAGCAAAGGTTGCCCGAAACCCTGTTCATTCGCCCGGAAAAGACATCGTCGTCAGGCGCGAAGGCGCAGGCAAAGGCCGGCTCTGGTCCCCGCCCCAGCTCGGACGCGTGGGGAGAGACCTTGCCGCTTTGCATCCTTGACCCTCTGGCGGCGCGGTTGGGGTTTATCCCAAGGTCACGAGGAGTTGATCCTCCTTGATCGCCTGGTTTTCGGCGACGTGCACACACTCGACCACGCCTGGGGACGGCGCTTCGACGGGGATCTCCATCTTCATCGATTCCAGAATGATCAAGACATCGCCCTCTGCGACGCTCTGACCCACGCTGACCTCAACCTTCCAGACAGAGCCGGCGATCTCCGAGCGCACCAGGGTCATGATCGTCCTCCGCTGGATCCATTCGAGCGAGCCGGGCTTCGGCGGTCAATCCGCTCCCCATCCGCTCCCAAGTATTTATTGCGAGCGGACCCCGGCATCGGCAATAGGGAGCACCGGCCGCCATCGGCGCAACGACGACCTTGACGGCCCAACCCGATTTTCGATCCGAGAGCCGACCATGCCCATCGACGCCTTATTCCGCCCGTTCGACTTCAAGTCCCTTCACATGAAGAACCGAACCGTGATGGCGCCGATGACGCGGTCCTTTTCCCCGGGCGGGGTGGCGACGGCCGATGTCGCCGCCTATTACGCCCGACGCGCCAAATATGAAGTCGGCCTCATCATCTCCGAAGGCACCGGGGTGGCGCGGCCGGCTTCCCTCAACGATCCCAACATTCCCCGCTTTCACGGCGAGGAGGCGCTTAAGGCCTGGAAGACGGTGATCGACGCTGTGCACGCAGAGGGCGGCCTAATGGCGCCGCAGCTTTGGCATGTGGGCGCGGTGCGCACGCGGGAGAAGGACTGGAGCCCGCCTGGCCCCTACGACAGCCCCTCGGGCCTGTCCTCGCCAGGAAAAAGGTTTGGCGAGGGCATGACTGACGCGGAGGTGGCCGACGCCATCTCGGCGTTCGCGCGCGCCGCCGGGGACGCCAAAAGGCTCGGGTTTGACGCGATCGAGCTCCATGGGGCCCACGGCTACCTGATCGATCAGTTCTTCTGGGAAGGCGTCAACGAGCGCACCGACGCCTTCGGCGGGCCCAGCCTGGTCGAGCGGGCCAAGTTCGCCGCCGAGGTGCTGAAGGCGGTCCGAGACGCCGTCGGGCCCGACTATCCTGTGATCATCCGCATCTCCCAGTGGAAGCAGCAGGATTTCACCGCCCGCCTCGCGCACACGCCCGCTGAGATGCAGGCCTGGTTGGGAACCCTCATCGATGCGGGCGCCGATATTTTGCATTGCTCGCAACGCCGGTTCTGGGAGCCTGAATTCCCTGAGGACGGATCGCAGCTCAACTTCGCCGGCTGGGCCAAGGCGCTGACCGGTGCGCCGACCATAACCGTGGGCTCGGTTGGCCTGACCGGCGAGTTCGTCGCCGCCTTCGCCGGCGAAAGCTCAAAGCCGGCGTCTCTTGACGAGCTTCTAGCGCGCCTGGATCGCGAGGAGTTCGACCTCGTCGGCATCGGCCGGGCCCTGTTGCAGGACCCCGAGTGGGTGGTGAAAGTCCGCGAGGGCCGCAATGACGACCTCAAGGACTGGACCCAGGACGCCCTTCGGGTGCTCGCCTGATCCAGGCCTGACGCCTTCGCCCTCGCCCATCCAAACGACGCTTGGCCATGGGCAGGGAGGCCTTGGGCGCCTAGGCGGCTGAGGCTTCCCCTAAGTCACGGTTTCAACACGGCGCTGAGCCGCCTATCCTGACGCGAATATGCCCAAGGGAGGCCGCGATGGATTATGGCAAGATCAAGCTTTCGGTCCATGATGGCGTGGCTGTGATCGCCTTCAACGATCCGGCGACGATGAATGCAGCGGGGATCGACACCGCCGAGGAGCTGACCGACGCCTTCGCCAAGGTCGCCGACGGTTCGCTGGGGGTGCGCGCCGTCATCCTCACCGGCGAAGGCCGGGGTTTCTGCTCAGGCGCCAATCTATCCGGCGGACTCGGGAGGGGAACGCGCGAAGCCGGATCGGCCCTTGAGACCCATTATAATCCTTTGATATCGGCGCTCCGCGCGCTTCCGGTGCCGCTGGTCACCGCGGTAAACGGGGCCGCGGCGGGCGTCGGCTGCTCGTTCGCGCTCATGGGCGACATGATCTTGGCCGCAGAGAGCGCCTACTTTCTGCAGGCCTTCCGCCGCATCGGCCTCGTACCCGACGGTGGCTCGACCTACCTTTTGCCGCGGATGATCGGCCGGGCGCGGGCGATGGAGATGATGCTGCTGGGCGAGCGGATCCCCGCCCCCAAGGCCCTAGAATGGGGCTTGATCAACCGCTGCGTCCCGGACGCCGAGCTGATGCCCTCCGCTCACGCCCTGGCCAAGGAGCTGGCCGCCGGACCCAAGTCGCTGGGCTTGATCCGCAACCTTGTGTGGGACTCGCTCGACGCCGCGTGGAGCGATCAGCTGCAGGCCGAGGCCAGCGTCCAAACGACAGCCGGCAAGACCGAGGATTTCGCAGAGGGCGTTCAGGCCTTTCTGCAGAAGCGGCCGGCGACGTTCAAAGGGCTCTGAGGCTTCCCATAAGCGATCCCTAAGGCGACGGCTGAGCGCACGCTGCTTTAGGATCGTCCAAACGGATGTCGACCCGATTGGAGCCTGGGATACGCCCAATACGGCTCGCGCTTGCACGCCTGTCAGGATCACCTTCGCCACGGCCGCGAACGCGGCCGGTTTTAAGGTTGGGTTATTCCTGATGCGGCCCGCACGATGTCGCCCGCCGGCCTCGGCCTGAAACGCCACGGCCCTCGATGGGAGACGCCAAAGCTGCATCCCGAAACGATCGTCTGGGCCAAAAAACTCCAGACGTGCGCAGAGCGTTAGCGCCGTAGGATTTTGGC
>Ga0116229_10000417_pt1 | contig 55660 bp, 37 predicted proteins | sample S1TSphgellanicum_3_FD_87313 | JGI IMG/M metagenome (GOLD analysis project Ga0116229, IMG submission 87313) | Host-associated microbial communities from peat moss isolated from Minnesota, USA - S1T2_Fc - Sphagnum magellanicum MG | ecosystem: Host-associated > Plants > Peat moss > Unclassified...
ACACACACACACACACACACACACACACAAACAAACAAAAGGGAACTGATTGGTCTCATGATTTCAATGACCCAAAACCCATCCTGTGATTAAAGAACTAATTGAATAAAAAGCCATCATAAGCAAAGCAACAATGAAACCTAACAACATTTGTTAATCACATTTTTGGTATAGTTCATACCCAATTGGAAACCAGTTCTCATATTGGCATCAACTGATGTTGCAAAGGTACCTACCTATTTCCAAAATGCATATACTAAGACTTGCATGATAAGAAAAGAGCCAAGCACATCACTTGAAGACAACCATTGTACAACTCTATATATATATATATATATATAATATCAAGTTGTTCTAAACCAATGACTTGTTTCTACAGATATTTTTTGGGTGCTATTGTTCTTTTTCAAGTAGTTGACACTCTGTTTTCGCAGCCTATTGCTCTTCTGAATTTCTCAACCTTTGGGTATGATCAACCTTTTTTTTGGTGCGAAATTTAATAAAAATTTGGTCACATATTCCCTTTTTTCTGGGAAAACTCATCAAATTCCAGAATTTTAAAAATAAAATTTATTGCCACATTTTCACTTGGAATCTAGTTTGGGGGTACTCTTCAAAGCAGTCTTCCACTTTTTGGACAAGTTCTAGATACATGTCATCATTTAATGCTACATTCCTCTTCAGATGCTTCAATTGGTGCAACATTAGAAAATTGAAAAAAATATCTAAACAAAGAACATTAGGACGTAAGTATATATATAAGCCAATGAGCCCTTATATCCATATTGCTGCACATGGAAAGCATGGTTGTGTGTACAAACTAGTCACATGCCAAATGAATGTTTCACACCAAACATACAATTCCATGAATTATTATTGTTGCATTGAGTTGTAATGCAAAAAAATTGCTTTTATTTATTTTTCAATTAAATTCTTAATTTTATTTATACAACTTTGTTTTTTTTTTTTTGCATCCAATAACATTATATAAAAATATGTATTTCAAGTACATATTTGAAAGTATCTTGTTTCATGCAAATTGTCCATTGACTTTGTTCAATTATGAACTTTACATAACAGGGATAAATGATGTGCCAGGGGTTCAATTTGAAAAAAATGAATATTTACAAAATAAAATAAAATTATACACTCCATTTTGGATATTGTCAAAATGATTGGAACCTTTTCCAGGTTAGGTGCACATTAAAATAAATTAAAATTTTATTTACACTAGTTGGGAAACTGATGGTAATTTGCATAGATGTTCCAATTGTTCACAATTTTTTTTTTTGTTACAATGGTAAGCTTTTTGAAAATAAGTGAAAGAAAAAAAAGTTTTCATACCATTTGGCAAATCATGAGTAAAATATAATGAAAGAAGGTTGAAGGTAATCTATCTATAAAGGAAGGTACTAGTTTGTTTGTTTGAATTTGTTTTGTTTGTACATCCACTTCAGATCACGTTCTGGGTCTCTTTGGAAATCCCTTGAGGAGGAGGGTGCATTGGCTTGGTTTCATGGTGTTTGGACTTGTTGTGCAAAAGTTCTTGAATATTGAATGATTTCTTCACTGAAAATTAAATTAAATCTTAGCTGAAAATTTTGGAAGAATTGGAATGTGCCTTTGGTGTTTTTGGAAAGATCTTGATGAGCAGGATTTAATGGAATTTATTTGGTAAGATTTGGATTCAGAATGTGGGAGATATTGATTTTTAAATGATTTCTGCCACTGAAAATTCAAATAAATTCCAAAAAACCAGGTTTTTGGAAAGAAAAATCAGTTGGGGACATGGTAACACTTGGGACAACAGCACAGGCCACACTAGCTACTTTGAAGGTTAGTTTGGAGGTAAGGAAACTTGTTTATAAAGGGGAAAAAGTTAGCTATGTAATCCTCCGTGGTAGGGGAGGCCAAAAGAGATTCACAAGGGAAGGAGAAAGGTAAATATGTATGCATCCTATCAACATACATCCATAAACATGGATAACAATAATTTTCATCCAAATTTCATCATTTGATCAATTTCATCTATGTGTTTTTTTTTTCATGCATCTTGTTAACTTGGTCGATATTGTGATTTTCATTAATAAGATTCATTTTCATTATGTAATAAATGTTGTGAAAGGTATCCATGACTAGAGGTTTTTCCTTTTGTGAGAAATTTTGCACTGTTGCAAAATCCAACACTTCCTTGCAAATTGCATAAAGGAAAGAAATTGGGAAATTTCCCACAAAAGTCAGGTTACACTTTTCCTTACACCAAGTTTGCATTGTTGACCTTTCTCCATCACCACCTCTTGCAATTGCAGGATTTGTATAAAAGCCATCTTTAGCTCCCCTCTTCATTAGGAGCTTCATTATCTTTGTCCCTTTGGAGATTCAAACTCAATATCACTCAATCCGTTTTTTCTCACATCATTTTTTCCCCTCAAACTTTCTCAGTTGCAGGTAGATCTTGTTTTAGGTGTAGGGTTTGTTGTAACAACATTCAATTTCTTGAAGCATGAAACTTAAAATTTAATGTGATTTTAATCCACCTACATGGATAAATATGTCCATAGATAATGATTTCATATGGATGAATGTCATTTTTGCATGGATGAATTTCATTTATGATTTGGATTAAATAAATAAATCATTGGATGAAATTCATTCATGATTGGAAGATAAAAATATTCAAAATTATTTATACCCATCCTCATTTGTTGTCCAAATATTAGTATTTCAAACTTGATTATCATTTACTAATGATGGCTAATGAAATTGTGATGGGTGTTGGCAACAACACATATTTAATTAATTCTAGATTTTAACTTTAATTATGGACTGAATACAATATGCAAGAGGAGGCCAAAACACATCTAGTGGGCACCAAATATGACGTATTTCAACCATATTTCATGTAATTGCATAAACTTTCAACAAAAAGTTGAATTTGAAACCAAACTCAACATGTTAAGGAACACATTTACCCATCTAGTGGCCACCAAATAGGAGGAATTGCCACCATGCCAACACACATTTTCATAATTTTTCATTAAAAACTTGAATTTCCATTCAAATTCAATATGATTGTCTAGTAGCCTTTGAATTCCTAAAATTTGAAACATATTTTAATTAATTTGCATAAAATTTGCACAAGAATGTGTAAACTCAAACATGTTCAAACTTGTAAACTAAAGTCTAACCAATGTGGTGCTCAACAAATTTCGAATAATTATTTCCATCCTCCTATCATTAATTGCAAACAATATCTTCAAATTAAAATTTGTTGAATTCAATAGAAACTAAACCGGTTGGCTAAAATGAAAGTTAGACCTTGCCAACCACAAATCATAAACTTAAGTACATGATTACCACTTTTTTTTGTATTTATCATTAATGCCACCAAACATCCACAAAAATTTCATCCGCCCATGACATTAAAAAGAAAAATTTAAATATATCATCTCTATGGTTGTTTTTCATGCACACTTAAGATGTCATTTTAAAAGAAGCGATGTCCATATTAACAAAAGGCCGGCAATTGAAATGTTTATAAAAAAGATAAACATCAATATTTTTCTCAATGAATGCACACATGCAAATTGATATATTCGAGAACATGAAAATCCCATTTGAAAAAAAGACTAAACCAACATTTTTGTTTCATGTTCATAAAAAATTCAATTTGCAACTACAAAGGAATTATTGTTAGTTGCATCAAGACTAGCTTTTGCTTTAGATGCATGGGTTGTAATAATACTTATAATGGAATTGTATTGCTTCTAACTGAGAAAGAAAACGTGATAGAAGATATTTCAACCCATTGTTTTGGGTCTGCATGATTACATTTCCACTTGCTTAACCAACAATTATGGTACAATTCCTCATCATTTTTGGTTCCCTTTCTCACATGAACCCACCATTGAACATAGACCTTCATATAATTATCATTTTCTTGATCTCTTACAACATCACTTTTGGCCCTTCCCATCTAAATAGGATAGATTGTAAGGTCTGAAGGCCACACAAGAACAAAACTACCAGTAAACAAGTTACAAAAAGGCATGTATGCAACAATGCTTACATAAGGGCACATGCTTTTAGGCCCACAATATGAAGGGATGACAAGATCTTCAAGGTCAACATCAACAACAAAAGGAATGGATGCGCGCTCATAATTAGCTCCCCAATTGCTAGAAGGCCTTCCAACAAAATAGAGTTTTGCCATGGGATAGGTTTGAATAACATTTCCAAAATGCTCTCCTAGTATTTCACATAAAGACCCATAATTTTAGATACCAATCATCCTTCAACATCTCAAGCTTCCAAAATTCAATATACTTCAAAATCCTTCTACTAATGAACCTTTCCTTCTCACCTACCCTCAATTCATCATTTCCCCATATCGGGCAAAATGGAACAAGATTTGGAACCCCCACCTGCAATTTTGGCCATCCAGTGCCATCCTCCTTCCACAATCATATCGCCAGGCCATCTTTAGGGCTCCACAAAACATCAGTAGGAAATATTTTGTATTGCATCATCGGCCACCTTACCTCATCCACAAAAACCCAAAACAAATGCATCTTTGTATGACCAACAAGGATGTCTGAGCCATCGTTCAAATATCCATTGACCCAAGATTTGAAATCATGGATTTCTTGAATGAGCTGTGAAATGAATGGATGATCTTGGGAAAGCATGAATGTTTTCATCAAATCCACCATGACATAATTATTCTAATATGTTAATTTCTTTGACAAATATTTAAAATTTTCATCAATATCTTCATGTGTGTGCCCAACTACAAGAAACCCTAATTGAATTTCTTCAAAAACTTTGCAAGAAGTTAGCAAGGAAAGAATTGCTAGCAGGGGACAATTCTTGTTATCTTTCACACAATTGTCCATATGAAGAAACAACTTCCTTAACAATGGCTTCACATCTACAATTTTGTTTGCAAGTTTCAAAATATTCGAACAATAAGAACTTCCTTGTAGGATTTGTTGGAAGAATGCATTTTGGGGTTCAAACTCAAACAAAACTTGTAACTCCCTAATTGGTTCCTTTTCAAGGCTATGAAGCAAGTACAAAAGTATTGTGACATTAAAATCATTGGGCTAAAGTTCAATAGAATATTGAGTGAAAGCTTTGTCCCCATGGCCATGAACAATCATTCCAATCAATGTCACTAGCAATTACCCTAGCCTAGACACCATTTTGTTCTTCACTTGAAGCCAGGGAAGAGCTATTTCAAATTGGTCCATTTCATCATGAATTAATTACACATAAGAAATCTTCTTTAGATTGCCTAGATTCAGCTCTCCAAGTGGGATATAAACGTTGACAAGATTCTTGGTGAATGTTATGTTTCTTCAATTTAATCTCATGTTCCTTCACACTAGGGTTGTTTTTTCCTACTTTGGATATAAAATCTTTCAAGGATTCACAAACGGTACACTTAGCAAAAACAAATCCTCTTTTATGCACATCCACATTCAAATGTTTTTTTTTTCAATCGATTCGTAGCAAACTACAAGATACTTCCGATTTGCAACTCCTTGCTAATTTAAAAGTGTGTGAAGAAACTAACTATAAAAAAAACAAACAAGAACGTTCAATGTTTATTGCAACTTCAATTAAAGCCATGTAACTTTGTAGACCTGGTGGCCATCGGGTCAACAAACTATCAAGATATTATAGGAGTCCAAGTCTATGTGAATAATCAACTTGTACAAAATAATAACCACATAATTATTTGATTTGGTGGCCACTAGATGAAGCATTAATTGAGAAGTATACAACATGTTTTCATACAACACAACGAAAATGAATCATTCCACATTTACTTGGTCACTATGTTCCCACATTGTCTTCCACGTATTTGGAAAAAAGAGACAGATATCTTGTCTCCTATTCCAATGCCCTTCATTTGATGTGACATGACATTAGCACATTGTTCAATCAAGGACTAAATGTTTGATTTAGCCTATATCGCTAAGGCGTTACTTTTGACTCCCTTTATTTCGATGCGGTAAAATCCTACACCTTCTTTTGCTTTCCTACTTATAACTCATGTAAGTTGACCTAGAAATCCCCATGATTTTGTATCAAGTAGTTTTTGTAAACATCCCTCTCTTGAAGCGTCACAAATTTTGCACAGTTGCAATCTCCTCTTTGATGCAACCTTCTTGGAATATCCAATGTGTGGGCGGATCTTTCCTCAAACAACTTGTTCTAAAATTCGTGTTTAAGCAATCCCGTCATTTTGTGAAGGAAATGTTAGTAGTAGTTTAAGGAACAACAAAGTGCCACCCCGACACCATGACATGATTCCTCACTCAGCACCTTCTTTATCCTTGAGACGAAATTTAAAGACACAAACTCCTTTCGTTTTCTTTTATTGAAGCTATTTTTTTTTCTTCACACCAATCATTCCTTCTACATCCACTTCAGGTACGTAACTTTCATTGTATGAAAAGAAGAGCTCTTTCAACAAAAATCCCTCCATAGTTATCTAAGTTAACGACCATTTCCAAATAATCATTACCATTGAAATGTTTCCAAGATAGTTGAGAATGGTCAAATTGACATGATCATCTTCAAAAATGTCATCCAAATTACTTCTTTTAGATCACACGCCATAACACGACCTCTCGCAAAGAAAACAAATTGCATTACTTTCTGCACTAACTATTAAGCCGTATTGGTGGAGCTTCTTTTTGGCGCATGTCTTTTAAATTAGGTTAATTTGCCACATTATTTTCATTAGCACCAAGAAACTCATTGCTTTCATTATACTCACCCCTCAAAAATGCAGGGAGCTCTTGGGTAGAAACTTGATCATTTTGGTGTTTTCTAGCTTTGCCAACATTCCGAACCGCATTTAGACAAACCACCCTTCTTGAAATAAGATTATTGATAGTCTCATTTCCAATATGCTCCAATTTAGTAGTCAATTGGGTTATTGGCCAAAAGTAGGTTTTTCCTACCGCTAATATGAAATTCCACAACATTGGAGTCAGGCTATAAAGTACCCATTTGTGGTACGAAAAGAAAATAGTCTCCAGTGAAACAATGATACACTCCTCAGGTCCCTGGGCCCCATAGATAGAAAGAGTAGATGTGTCTACACAAACATTGTAGCCGACATGAAGTTTTCCACGATTGTCCCATGATTCCCACAAATCAACTAGAACTCTGAAATTCAATGTTTCCATGGTTTTTATCACTCTTGAAATATAATGTTTTTATTCAACCGAAAGCATAAGATACAGAAATCAAATGAATGTCTTTAATTAAATAAATCAATTTGGATTCTATCATTTATCATTTAACAATAGTCTATAATGTTATAAGGTACTAGTTAGTTCAATTTGAAGATTTACAATCAATTGGAGTATTTCTCTATAATGACTTTTATCATTCCTTAAAATATCTAATATACCCAAGGACATATGTAAAAAGGCATTGAAATCTAGTTGAAGATAATGTCCTATAAGTCCTTTTAAATAAAGGTTGACCCATTTAGCTTGCCATTGTCATCCTTGATTTTTTGGAGAGAAACTCCATTAGTCTAGGATTTACAATCCGGTGATCGTTAAATTGTTATCCTTTAAATTGTCATGTGATGACAATTTAACGACCATTAGGTCATTTTCTCGGGATGGTAGCAAGAGGACGATCTCATGGCCGTTTTTTTCGGGACTATCTTGGGGTTCACGATTCAGCAGTTGCCAAATTGTTGTTTCAAAATGCTTTCAAGATGACGACTTGGCGATTGCCAAATTATTTTTTAGAGATGTTCTCGAGATTATGATTTGGTGGCCACCAAATTGTTTTTTGTAGATGCTTTCAAAATTATGATCTAGTAGTTGCCAAATCGTTTTTTTGAGATGGTTCTGAGATTATAATCTAAAGAGCGCTAAATCATTTTCTCGAGCTTCTTTTGAAATGACAATCTAGTGACCACCAGGTCCTCTTTTTGAGTTGTTTTTGAGATGATGATCTAGTAGTTACCAAATCATTTTTTCATGAAGGTTTCGAATTATTGATCTGGTAATAGCAAGGTCATTTTCAAAGTTGTTTCGAAATGATAATCTAGGAATCGCTAGATCATTTTCTCACAAATGCTTTGAGTTGGTGATCTAGCGGTCACTAAGTCGTTTTCCAGAAATGGTTATGAAATGGATGATTAGGTAACCGCCTAATTATTTTCTCGAGATGGAATTGGAAGTAACTTTCCACTTAAATGTCAACGTGGTGATCACCAAACCATTTGATTTCACAATATCTGAGGATTGTCCATCGGTTGTGTAATGGTCAGGTAATGGGGACTTGGCACTATGAGGATTTTACTCTGAGGATTTCAATTTGTGGATTCATGTCATGTTATTGAATCGACTACAAAACTTGAGATCATGAAAGAGAAATCGATGAAATAAATTAATGATACAATAGAAGTGAGCTCTGAAGAAAACATGTTTCATGGACAGTGGAAATGGTAAAAAGTCCATGGGGTGAAATTGAGGCAATTAGTTTTCTTGTTGCTTAATGACTTTTGGTAAATTCCACTTTCTACTATTCAATTGGATGAGTGATTAAGGGTTCTAATGCAGACACTATGTGGAGGAAATCAAAATGCAGAATGAGATAACATCTAACACGTCACTATGCTTATTGGATGATCATTCGAGAGACATGATGTTTACTTATTACTCCTTATAAGGTGGGTAGACATTAGAATAGATACAAGAAGAATGGAAAAGGAGGAGAAGCATTGAGAGGTTAAATACTTGTACATGACCCTATTTCACAAAAAAAGACAAGAAGCTGTGATTTTCGCATTTTCAGTGTAGAGGTGAAATCCAAATGAAAAACTTGTTGATCATTGTGTTTTGTAGGATTGACTATAATAAAATTTAAGAAAAAGGAAATGTGTAGAAAACATTCATAGTAACATTGTTTGATTTTGTAACCTTTAAACACTGTACATTGTTGTTTGCTTTTGCAACTTTTGGATGCCACGTAACATTGTTAGTTTGTACAACTTTTGGATGTTCTAGTTATGGAAGGCCTTGTTTGGAATTTTTGAAACTAGAAGAAAGAAAAAGATGATAATGAGACAAATAAAAAGATGAAGTGAAAAAACTTGGTGTCATGAAAGAAGAAGAGTAACTTGGGAAGAGATAACAAGGAGAGAAACAAAACTATGGCCGGGGAGGAATTATTTGAAAAGAATAAACAAGGAGATAGTTGAGCACATTGACATTAAAGGAAAGAAAGACCTCTGGAAACCCTAACTTGTGACTTCCAAAAGTTGGAGACTTCCCTTTGAGAGAAAGACACCCAAAGACCTTAAATAATGACTTTCACAAGTTGAAATGTTCCTTCCCACCTCTTTTCCAAATTGAACAAATAGGATGATGTTATATGGACAAATGGGTTTTAACCTTCTTTCATCCATTTAAGTTTCGGACATTTAAATTCAAAGCTTGCTAGTTTACAAGATTTATATGCAATAACTGGTCAACATTGTTGTTAATTGTCAACTTCAATAAACATTTCATAACATAATTTCAATATTGGTTATTAAATAATTTGTTGGATTATTTAGATACATATTAATGTTATTCATTATAATAAGTTTCTTTGCACAATTATTTCCCAGGTATTAATAATCAATTATATAGACATGGACCTCTATAATTAGTAAAAAAATTGTTAATATACTTATTTGCAAATTTGGGTAGAAATTTTCGAATATTATCTTTTATTGGATAAAATGTAAACATCAATTTTTAAAACCACTTTACAAATAAAAGTTATTGTGCAATGTAAGGCTAATTAATAATATTGCTTTGTAAAATTGAGAATTACTTTTGAAGTTAAAAATGTACCCAAATGAAATTTTGGATGACCATGATTTTTTGAAATTTATCAAAATTATTTGAATAAATCACCATGCAAATCAACACAATGATGAATTGTTATAACATTACATATATAGTAAACTCTCTCTAAACTAATATCCTTGGGACCAGCCGGAAGATATTAGTTTATGGAGGATATTAGTTTACACAAATTATATGGGGGCTAACAAAAATCATTCCGGAACCTGCCAGAGCAACATGGAAGGTCATGGAGGTTAGTACAAGGTCATGGATAATTGGGGAAGGTAACAGAACCTTGTGGAGCTTGGTGGAGGATCAAAGAAGCACATAGAAAATCATATGACATGAGTGGTAGAAATCTTGGCAGAAAGTGATGTTGTGGAAAGCTGCACTTTGGGTACTCTTAGAATACCTTCCTTCACTCTATAAAAGGGGATGTGGGCAGTTGGTTGGTCAATCTTGTCCAAACCCTTTCCCCAAAAACAGGAGCAGAACAATGCCATAGAAAGGAACTTTTCATACCACTATGAATGATGTATGTGTTTATATATGGTGCCATATGTATGATGTATTAGTTTATAAAATGTTATGGGACCGGAAAAAAATATTGAATATCAGTTTATGGAGAATTATTAGATTAAGTATGAGGCCCGCCACGGGCCTGTGCCTGCATATTAGTTTAGAGAGAATATTAGTTTACACAATATTAATTTAGAAAGAGTTTACTATAAATGGAGTTTAATATATGAAAACATATATTAGTTGGGATTAATATATCAGTCTTCAACTTGATTTCCATGTTTCTTATTTATTTCCAAAATTATATTAGTATGAATTTAATTATATATATAATTTATTATATATTTATTATTTTTGGAAACGGGTTAAATTATTGAGTTTGACAAAGTTCAAGGTTGTTCTTATAAGTGATTCACGATTTATTTATTGGTGTAATTTCCCAATTTACCACTAAGTGGAAATAGGAAAAAAAAATCAAAACTCAATGTCACAAGAATAATATTAATATTTTATAATGATCAATGTCTTGTAGTCATTGGAATAATTACGACATTGATGGATTATGACAATGTTCAAGTAAATTATATTTAAAATAATTAAATATTATTTCTCCATTTCAATTGTACATCAATGTAATTCACTTGATTGATTTACTTTAGGTTTTGTTATTAAGTACATTGGGTTCCACATTGCCAAGTTCACTATTGAATATTATTTCACCAATCATAATGTGGTGGGAAGAAGTCTTGTACCAAACTTGAAGATTTGTTTCAAGATGATATTATACTAAGCATGACGTTTTTGCATTTAGACTTGACATCATCAATGTATGTAATTATAAGTCTAGACACAAAACATATTAATTTCAAAATTCATGATTTTTTTTTTTCACTCTATGCTTCATCAATTTAAAACCAATATAATAATTCAATCTTGAATGTAAAAATATACATGGGTGAATACATATATAAAATACATATAAAATTGACAATGCGTGAATATTTTTAATTCATTGGATATATAACAACTTACATCTTTCAACTTAGTTTTATTTTATTGTCACTGAGTTGCATGATTATGATTTTGGAAACTTCAAACAAAGTTATCAAAATTATAGATTATTAATGTTAATATTGTATTGTTTTATACTATTTATGTTTGGTATAAAAATTATAACAAACATGCATGACATCATCCAAATTGGATGGCAACACATCATTAAGCAAAATTTGTTATAATTTATGGGTTTTTAAGTGAAGAAATCATCATAAATAATTTTTCTTACATGTGTGCAATAATTTACAAAACACGAAATAGGTAGTCTGACTTGCATTCACATGAAATAATGATTTTCATTGGTAGTTACACCACTTGGTGGTGAACATGAGTATGGAGTGTGGAAGGAGGTCACAATTATAGCAATTGAAATGAGTGTAGGTGCTAGTGGATGTAAAGAAGGAAAATCTAGGTGGAAGCTTGGCAATAGTAGTGCCTTGGTGGCCCAAAGTACTTTGATTATAAAAAAAAACTTTGTAAGATTGGTATTGGGTTGATAATGTTGTCATCTAACAACTCCTCTTCACCATAATTCACTCCTATTTACAATGGAAAAAACATGGAGTTGGAGTTCAATTTAGGGTCACCATTTTGTCGCTTAATATGTTGCAAAATAGTCACAAGATTTTGCATTGCATGTTCCATTCATAAGGGCACCTTGGTAGCACAATAACATGTGCCCATTCATTGTTATGCTGTTAATTGACTTGTCAATGTAGTGTCAACATATTTTGGATGATTCATATTAATAAATTACTCAACATGTTGTATAAGCCTTTTTTTAATCCCCCACAAAGTTCAATGATGGTATTTAACAAGTTTTCCAATCCATATGTTTGAATGATTTTCATTTGTGTGTCTTTTTTACCAAGTTTCATGTCAAAATCACAACTCATAGCAAATTTGTGAACATTTTCAAATTTTGTGAAGAAAGGGCTTGGTACAATTTTCCACTTGGAATTTGAAACAAATTATATTCATGAAAAATAACAATAATATAACCATTAAATCCAATGAGTTTTCATTCCCATTATTTCCTTTTGTTTCCACCCAACAAAAATCCTTAAGAAAAAAATCACCAAAATTTGTGATATTATGTGAAACATAAAAAATACTAATCACCAAACAATGTGATTTATTAAAAAGGATTAAATTGTACCATTGGACTTTGATGAAAGAAATTTTCTAAAAGTTCATAATCATTGAATGCAAAGTTTGACATTATTTGTTATTTACTAGGACTTCCATTTGGGTTGTTTGCAATGTTCATTAGAATGGGATTATACATTGCTCATTTGTGTGGCATATACATAGGCATGTTGATTATGTGACCTGGACCCCTATAAAAAATCATATGCATAATGAAAGTAATGTTGGAGTTTGAAGGTGGGTTGTAAATTGTGAGATCCAAAACTTGGACACCCCCTTGCACACAAAATCCAATAATATGGGATTAAAGTATTGATGCCATTGGCATTCATGTCTAATGAATGATAAAGGTCAAAGTGGACACCCAAGGATGTGAACTCCCCATTTTGTAGGATGTTTAGGGGATCACAATGTGTCCCATAAATGAGCATCGAGTAGCATGCTAGTGTAATGGGAATCAATAGTATTTGGTACAATACCAAAGTCATTAGACCAAAACATCTTTGCTTATCAAGTATTCACTAAGTTTTCAAGCAAATGGTCAAACTTCAAGATGTTATAAATTATTGGATTCCAACAACAACCTAATGTCATCTTGACATGTTATTTGTATTGACAATTTTGCATTCAACACGTGATCAAACTATTCAAAAGACAAAGTAAATCATCCTAACCCTAATTTATCCATAGTCAACAATTTCACCTCAAATGTGATCCATAATGTGTGAAAAAAACATGGAGTTGTGCCTCCAAATCCTTTTTTTGTCATTCATCTTAACTTATTTCATTTTTTCTTATGGTTAGATAAATCTTTAAGTGCAAATTTCCTCACCATGTTGATTTGGCAAGATTCCCATTTTCTAACAAATAAAGTGCATAATACTACTACCATTATTTTAGACCCAATTCAATCAACTACATTGATTATTTGATTTTATGTGCAAATAAATTTAAATCATTATCATGTATCGTAAATATCAAACATTTCACATCAATCCATGATGAACAGATTTTTTTTAAACAACATTAATTTAAACTCATCAAATTGAATGGTTATAATATAAGTGTACAAAACATATTCATATGACAAAATCATATGAATCTTGATTTTTTGGTAGCTATACATTAAAGGGAATTATGTCATGCTCGTATGCATGGCCTCATACATGATGGCCGATTATGGGCATGCCAATCATGCCTTTTAGGGTTAATGTATGCTCTTAGAGTTAATGTACGTTCTTAGGTATCTGTACGTTATTTGGTGTTTTAGGGTTATGGCTTGTTTAGGGTTTCAACTTGTTGACGGTTATGTAAAAGGCCAAGCTCTTCCCTTCTCTTGTTAGTTTTTTTAGAATTCCTTTGTTAGGGAGAGTTTCTTCCATAGTTACACTAGATTTCTAGATGCTCACGATAGCTATTACATGGCCACCGTTTACATACATTACATTTTCTTTCCTTTTTGCAATTTAATTCTAGACAAACTACTTTCTATCACTTAATGTTGAAAATGGCAAATTTTTCTTGGTTTTCTTGAGTCTCTTGGGTTTTTTCTATTGGTGGTGTTATTGTTGTTGCTACTTCTCCTTTCATGTGTTCCTATTGTGGTTGCAGTATAAGTGTAGAAAAAGAAGGAAAACTAGTAGCAACTTAAGTGCCATCTTCTTTTCCACAATAGGAGCAACTCTAGTAGAAACCTTAGCTCCTCCTCCTCCTGCCACGGCTCTGGCAGGGGCGAAGGAAGCAGTTGTGATGCCAAGCTTTTCTTGCAACCTCTTTGTCACATCTATAGTAAGCTCTTGGGTACCATCACTTAGAATACTCATTTGAGCGCGTGCACGTGAGTGCGTGCATGTGTGTGTGGAAAAGACAACTCTTTCTCTTTCGCACAGAGACATAAAAGGAGGCAGAGGAAGCCTTGGAGACACTTGAAGGTTGTTGGAGCCAAGTGTAGTGTCATGTAAAAATTTAAAATAATAATAATAATAAATTTAAAAAATTATATATATATAATTTTTTTTTTTTACTTTTGCACACTAGAGCTTTCGGATGAATTGCAGCACTGTGTTCGCCATTGTTGTAGAGCTCATGGGCGTTCTACAACACCGTGGCTTTGACATCAGTTTGTTTGATGATGTTCGTCCGTCTAACAACGTTCGTTTGTTCGACGTTCGTCCATCATTATCCATAGATGTCTGTCCACTAACATTTTAATTTAATTTTGATTTTTAAAATTTTAAATTATTACTTTGACAATAATAATAATACTAATAATAAAATTAATATGTACATCTACATACTCTCATATTAATACATACATCTACATATTTAGTATTAATATGTATATTTACTTATTTTTGTATTAATACATACATTTACATAATCTTATTGATACATAAATATACAATTATTTCTTCCTCTACTTTGTCATTTAACACTAGTGATTATAGAAACTAAAAGTTGTTTAGGGTATGGTCTCTTAAACACTTCACATTTTAGTTTCCATTACGGTTGCATTTAATTGCATGGTTGTGTTAGAACTTTGTAGCTACTGCTTTATATTGTTATAAAATTTTGGGGCATGGAACAACACCATGTCCTCGGATGATGAAAACACTATCATTCAGCCAGAGCCAAAGTATTAGCTATGAAATAACACACAATCATTTGAGCCGACTTTTTTGAGTTCACGATCTTCACAATGGTACCATCAAGTGTTTACAGCGCCATCGTCATCTAGTACACTCCTACTAGGAATTCAAGTTCAAGTTACATTACATCAACGGTACATCAAAGTCCACTTGGAAGGGTTAATTAGTGGGGTACGCCTCCTACCGCACTTGCTTTCACACCATCACTGTATATTTCATTGCAAGTTGTTACCTTTACACCCATATACACCATGGAGGTCAGTAGTTCTTCTTGGAGAATTGAAAAGTTCAGTGGAAGGCCACGTACCATTTTTTTGAAAAAGTTCAAAGCAACTTTCTCAATTGTGGTTTGTGAATTGGAGCTCAAGTATGGTGCTAATTACACCGAGGCGTTCGCATTCAAACAACTGGCCCGTTATGTGCACTATGAAGCATTGAATGTTTTCAAACAACATTTTTTGAGGATTTTGGATGTCACCCAAATCCCTAATCCAGTTTATGCCACAGCCATCGCCATCGCCTTTCAAGCTGCACTATAAGCTACCATTGCACACCATGGGATTGTGCCCAATAATCCAGATCTAGTACCTATTTTAGTAAATGTTTTTCCTCAACAACTCATTATTGCTAACACAAACATTCCTTTCACCATCGATGCACCAACTTTTGTTAATCTAATGGGGGAATTCTTTCAAGTTTTTGAGCTGGAATTTTTGATTAAAAGTTCTAAAAAAATTCTACAACTCACCACCTTTTTTCGGTAGAAGGTTGAAACCCTCAAGATGCTTTATAGGTGGCTTCTCAAGCTTAAAGAGGATATTCAAAGCACCACAGAACTGGAAACTACCCATCGATATCTTCGTTCATTGGAAGTTACTCCAACACTCCATGCGTAGGTTTTGCAACTGGTTTTTATTGAATTTGGAGACTCATACACTTTGTTGGATGTGTACAACATTTCTAAAAAACTAGAACTAGCTCATGCACACTATGAAGCCAATACTATGAGGCCTCCATCACGTTCAAGGCCTTAGCCTCCACCAATTGCACCAACTAGATCATCACATTATTCTTCAAGGGCTAAAGCGGTGCATTTTGTTACACCCATCTTACCTTTTTGCAACTACTGTGGCAATCTTGCCCATAAAGCTAGTGAATGTAACATTCCTTTTGAGGATCTTTTTTATGATTATTGTGGGAAAGAAGGACATCAGGAAGTTGTTTGTTTTGCTAAATTCCCAGAATGGTAACAACTCCAATTACCATGGCAAAATCTGCCAACATCTTCCATTGCTTCTTAACCAAAGCCAAAACACCTCAACCTTCCACTTAAAATTTCCCCACCAAGGGAAATTCCAATAAGAACGTTGATAAGAAGGAACACAATGTTGATAAAAGGGAGGTGCTTCAAGCCCATGTTGTTTAAGTTCAAACTTTGCAAAATGAATTCAAATCATTGAAGGCCCAACTTGCTAATCTAAAAGGCAAGTCTTCCCAACCAACTAGTCATGTCCAACCTATACATGGTTTAGGATCACGGGAAGGACCTCCTAGGTCATTCTATGGCCTCTCACACGATGCCATGGTTGGGGAATATGTTTTTTTTAATGCACACAATTTTAGTTTCACACCAAAATTTGCCACTTCTTTTTGCCCCTCCTATTTCATAGCACAAGAGGCTAATGTGGCACCCAAAGTTTCTACCACTAGGTAGGTAATTCAAATTGATGGACTCACATTAGTTCAAGTCCTATTACTAGGGCTAAAAAAATTCGAGCAATCATGCCATAATCTTTTCGTCCTTTCAGCACGGAAGAAATAAAGTTTCGTGTAGATATCAATTTGACATAAACCACACGACCAAAGCATGAATTACAGTTGATGTTTATGCATTTCAATCCAAGATTCTAAAGTTAATTGCAGGTTCATGAAAAAACATTTATGTGAATGCATTGGGTGTAAGGATTTTAAGGTTGATGGATTAGGGTTTTTCCTTAAGCTCGGCTGATTGAAGGATGAAATGATTTGGTGGTCATTAGATCGTTAGCTCCATATTTCACATAATTGAAGATCTAACGACCACCGGATCATTCACAATGCTAGTCCTTGGGGATGGAATGATTTCTACTATATCATTAGCAATGTTAGTTCTCATGGATGTAATAATCTAGTTGCCACCAAATCATTCAAAGGTCAATAATTGAAAACCTAATGATCTAGTGGCCACCAGATTGTTCCAAGGTTAGTAATCGAGGATCTAATGGTTTGATGGCCACCAAATTGTTTTAAGGTCAATAATAAAAAACCTAACGATATGGTGGCCACTAGATTAGTACCATCATTAGAGCAAGGGGATGTAATGATTTGGTGGCCACTAGATCATTCCATGGTCAGCATTGGAAGACTTAATGATCTAGTTGTCACCAAATTGTTACCAATGATAGTCCTTAGGGACGTACTGATCTCGTGGCCCCAAATTGTTAAAATTAAGACTTAGCATGGACATGATTATTTAATGGCCTTAAGATCCAAACTAGGGTAATTAATGACGACAAAATGATCTTGTGACCACTAGATCATAACTTGAGTCACTAATCAAATACAAAACTAATTTATTTACATAATCATATCGTTGCAAAGGTTGTTCATTGAACTTGCATATTTCATGTGATCAATTGTTCTTATTGGTTTGACAACAATGGGTATGAGATGCCTACCATGTTCATTTCATCACAAATTTATGATTGCAACAATGAATTATGTAAATAAATTAATTATGCAAAAGTCATGAAAATTTTATATTGAAACTTGTAGAACTTCCATTTAATATTAGTTGGAATATGGTCACCTAATTTTGTTAGGACCGAAACTTCCACATTATGTGTTTGTGTTCATTGTGCAATTTATGTAGATCTATTCATCTTGTATTACTTGACTTCACAATGCCAATGGCATAAATGTTTTGTTAATAAAAGCTTACTTGCTTGCATGTGGAAGCAAGTAAAAAACATGATGTGAACAAGTGCAGAGTGGTTATATTTTATACTATAAGCTTTCAATGATGGAGACTTTACCAAGTATTAATAGCTTTATCGGCCATAACTACAAATTATCTTCACAACGCCATCCACATTGGTTGAGAATGAAAAGAAGTTGTGGGAGAATATCAACATCCTATATTTAATGAAATTGATGATTTTCAGGTGAACATGTTCATGACAAAACAATTGCATGTTTATTAATGAAAAGACACAAGTAGAAATAATCATGCATTTAAAAAAATGTTAGTTACTAACCAATTGTTTATTTGGGTGTATCATTTGTCAAGTGATGTGTGATTACCACTCTTGTAACCTATGTTGTGCAACTACTCATCTAAAGACAAAATTGTTCCTCTAAGTTTGATTGTAAAGAAAACAAAATTGTCAATGGATGGTGTATAACATCTTTTAATCAAGAATATTTTGGTCTGTGAAGGTCTAGATTTTAGAAATGTGTTTTAAGCTTTAGCATTTGAATTGACTTTGGAGAGGTGTGTTAATTCATCACAAACATTATGAAAAAATCCCCATTGCTTTTGGTCCCAATAAGACTATCATCTAATCTCTCACAAGTACATTTGATTAAAGGGTGGTCGATCAAGGGGATGGAATAGTGCACATCTCATGGGAACATCTTGATATGAAAATTCCACATATTACTATATTGAAAAAGACTTGATAATTAGTTACAAAAAGTGCACACATCATTGTTGGCATTTGAAGAAAATGTTTATCCTTGTAGCTTTGCTTAGAAGTTATGCACAAGTTACAACCATGTGGCACAATTTTCATCTTTCTTTGTGTATAAGTTGCATGAGTATAGTTATGGTGTTCATTGAATTTTCCTCACTTGTTTTTCATCAATAACTCTCATTCTTGTCTCCTATTAGGTAACATAAGAAGCTTTTCATTGTGAGCATTCATGTCACCAACAAAGTGATACTTGCAAATGATTCAAGTGGCCAATATTTCATACATTTGAAGCTATTATGAATTTTGGTGGCCATTTGAATGGCCAAGATTTTTGGTTGCAACCAACCCACACTTGGTCATAGTTTAATGACTTGAATCTAGTTTGAAGACCAAAAATAATAATAATAATAATCTTGACTATCAAAAATTTGGTCACCATGTGAACATTCAAGATTTTTGGTCGCAATTAGGCCACACCTTAGTCACAATCTAATGACCTAAATCTACACCCATGAAATAAATAAATAAATAAATAGATGATTAAAACTATTTTTTTAAATGAAAAAATTTGACTATTGAAAAGTGTCAATTGAATTTTAGTCACCATTGAATGGCTAAGATTTTTGGTCATAATTAGTCCACACTTAGGTTGTAGTTTAACAACTTGGATCTAGTTTCAAAAGTGGGAAAAAAAAATCTTGACCGTCAAAACATATTGATTAGATTTTGCTTGTCATTTGAATGGCCATGACTTTTAGTCACAACCAGTCCACACCCTATTTGTAGTGCAAATTCCAATGACTTGAATCTAATCCCAATATTGAAAAAAAATAAAATCTTGATCATTGAAAAATGGTGACTAGATTTCAATTGTCATTTGAATGGTCAAGATTTTTAGTTGTAATAAGTCCACACTTAAGTTAGAATCTAGCAACTTGAATGTAGTCGAAAGATAATTTATTGATGAAATATGAATTCTTATAAATAATTATTAATTCATTAATAATTAGTAATTAAAACTATTGGCATAATGAGAAAAATAATCATTTCATTTTTACTATGGGAATGTTTGGTCAACTTGGTTGATTTGCCAAATTGACACTAATGTGACAACCAATGAAAAAATGGCATGTCCCACCATTTTTTACAACTTTGGATAACATTGATTTTTAAACAAAAGAAAAATTGCAACCATGGTGAATAGATTAAAAGTAAAGTTTATGATCTTAATTGTAAACACTAAAAAGAACATTAAAGTGCTTCTATTGCAAAAAACTTGGTTATTTGATAAAATATTTTTGAACAAGAATAGCAACCAAATTGGTGTTAATTAAGTGAGAATCTAATGTGATAACATTTAGTTGTTGGAGGGTGTAATAAAATTCCTAAAGTGGATTATGGTGACACATATCCACCAATTGTTAAAATCAATTGAATTATAGTTTTACCAGCACTAGTGATACAATGTAATTTTAACATTCATCAATTAGATGTTAAAACTATTATTTTGAATGGCATTTATATGGGAATTCCAAGATACATGTTATTACTCTCACTAATTTATTTATTTACTACAAGTTTATTACTCTTGTTGATATTGCACATTTTCCAAATCAAACAATTCAATGATTTGTTACTAATGTTTGAGCCATTATGCACCTTGACAAACATTTTTTAGAATTTGAATTTTTGGATTATGATAATGTGAAGCCCTTCAAAAGTAAATTTTCGATAAACTCATATTTGGCATCCAAAACATTTTTTTTTTGATATGATACTAAAGTGCATTGCATGTGTTTAATTTATTGAATCATGCCCCAAACCCTTTCAAAATGCAACATATGAATGAATTTCCAAATTATTATTTTTTGGTCTACTTTCAATTTACTTTCTCACAACGTGACCAACTAGCAAATTGTGCAAAGTAGATTGAAAATAGGTTTCAAAAAGGTTAATACAACTTTTGAAAATTTCAAAAACTTCAACATATCACATGTGATGCCTTTGTGTGGTTCAAAAGGAGAATCCCATAAAGCATCACCTACTTTTTAATATACTTGTCACAAATTCTAGTTTTTTTACGTTTGACGACGAATTTTTTAGTATACTTTAGTAGGTATTCACCCATAGGTAGTAGATAATAAGTAGCAAGTAGGTCATACGTATGTGGATTAAGTAATAAGTACTTTATCATGTTGATATATGTGATATTTTTTGAATTAATTACTATATTAAGTAGGCAATGTAATTTATTTATTGAATATGCTAGTTAGTAGGAGTAATTGTAACCCATTTAATATCATACATTTAAATTACATTTTTTTTGATACAATTATGGTTTATTATAATCAAAATTTTATAATATTATTTCTTAAGTCGAATAAATGTTTAAGATGTGAGAAGAACTAATTTTTTCTTACATGAAAATTTTATTATAATTTGAAGTATAACTTAAAATATTATATGTGTAAACATAATAAAATTTTATTCCATAAAATCAATTAATTATATGGCATTATTAATATTTAGAAGTTTAAATTGATTATTTAGATTAATCTCTTATATAATAAAAGAACTCCTATTATATTTTTACTATAATTTATTTATGATCCATTTATAAATCATGCGATTGAATTTATTTTTCCCACATAATGGTCATTGAACTTATATTGAATAATGAAATTCAAATATATATATATTTTCAAGTCAATTTATATTTTTAAGAGGAAAATGATATGTGTGTACATTATTGGAAAAAAATTAAGTTTAAACTTTAATCTTGTCATTTGGACAAAATTGTAATAAGATATCAAAGTTCCAAAATTATGTTTCGTGTAATGTTTTAAATGAAGTAGGTTAAATATAATGCACATTCCTTCTTTACCACAACAAGTGGGGTGGCTTGGTCGTAAAAGAGTTAATCTCCATCCTTGGCATTCAAGAATCAATCCCCACAAATGACATGGATTGTGGTTAATGTTAGAATGTTGATTGAATATTCCCCACCTACATAGGCTAGGTGTTTACTAGGTTGACCTTAAGTAGGCACAATAGTTGGCCTACCTAGCAACCTGAACTAGCTTTTTAAACCTAGCCTATGTAATGACATGTGTCAACATTATACAAGTTGAATTTAATGAAATTAACAATAATATATATAATAGTATTATTTTACTATTTAAATAATAAATATTTAAACAAATGTATATAATGCGACTACATTTTTAAGTCACAAAATCAATCACAAAATGACGATGCCACATAAGTTGGTTAGGATGGATGAAAAGTTCATGTAAGTCACATCTTTATGTGACTTCCATTACAACTTGCTACAACATATTATCTTATGTACTAGAATTTTATGTGATTTGTCCAAGGCAATTAAACATTATAGGAAATCACATGTGGTAATTATAATTACAAATGAATTGCAAATCCAGTCGTGTATTTGAAAATTTCTTCATTACAAGAAATCATAGTTTATTTGATTGGGAAACTAAACCAAAACCAATCATTTTGACATTTGATCAATTTGACCACTTAGTCATATTGGACAAATCAATTTGAACACGTCCAACTTGATTGATGGTGTTTTGACTAACCATAACATGGTCTTTTTTATTAGTCAAATTGAACAAAAAATTGGGTAGCTCAAAAAAATTAATTAAAAAAATGGCTCAATTTGTAAATATAAAAATGTAGATAATAAATAAATAGTAAGTAGTTACCTTACCCACCATGGCCTCCTATCTACCTATTCACAACCCACCTATGTATACATTTACACCCATGTACAAGGTATATATACAAATATACATACTCCACATAATATATGTTCATAAAGGATATTGAACTTTGGTCTCCTTCGCTCCACACGAATGTTTTGGCCATCAAACCACCCCATCACTTTGTAAAATAATATGATAGCAAATGGATTTAACATGTATCTTTGAACTTCAATGAAATTTTTTGTTAATGTGTATAATAACATTTGAACTTCATAAGTAGGTTAGTAGGTACCTAACTAGGTAAATAGGTAGGTACACATGCCTACCTACATATGTTTTTAAATGTTCATATCTATTTATGTAAATTATAGGTAGGTAGGTTGGTAGGTGTGTGTTAAGTAAGTAAATACGTAAGTAAAACATATTTAGGTAAGTAAGTAAGTATGTGTTAAGTAGATAGGTAGGTAAGTAGGATAGTAGGATAGCAAATAGGTTAATTAACCAAATTAATATGGCCAATTTGACTAAGCATGGCCATTTAGTATGGTTGATTTGATTAAACCATGGGCATCTTGATGGACCATTTAAAAAGTTTGTCCTTCTTGACTAGATGTACGACTTAACACTTGATTAAAATGGTCACTTTAATAAAAAAAACCAACCAAAAGAATCATGTGTCTTTCATGCCCCATGCTTTTAATAAAAGTGAATATCTTTTTCGTCAATGTGGACACTTTAATCAAGTTGAACCTTTTGAAAAACCATGATTTCTTGTAGTGCTTGTAGTGTTATGGATAATGAAACCTTATTGTGATGAAGGGGGTTAAATATGGAAGGGCAAACACAACTTGTCACCTTTAGGCGAAATGGTGTGAAATTGGTATGGGCATTTATAAACATTTTGAATGTAGTACATCATTTTGGAATTTTGCACAATGATTTGTCCAAAGACAACATTATGTTGCATTTTTCACTAGACAAATTAGATGGTGTGTACATAACCATTTGCAATTGGGGTGAAATTGAATGCTTACAATAGGTGACATTACTACAACATGGCTTTTACACTATTAGCATCATGTTTAAAATGACTATATAGTCAATATTTAAAACACATTAGTAGTCTAAAGTGATTAAATGTGTCCATCATGATTAAGATCAAAAGTAGCAATGTCCATTATGAGTAAAAAATCTAGCATTATAGTCAAATCATACAATACATTACACATGTGGTAAATGTAGATGCTCACATGGATTTGAATATGTTGACTAATATAACTAACATGACTAAAATTAGTTATGGAATATGACACACATGATTATAATGTTATTTTTAATGACATGGTATTAATATGGGAAAAAATCTTGTTTTCAATTTAAAAACTTCATTACAAAAAAAATGACAAAACACATAATTATCATGATTTCAATTATTAATCTTAATTATTCAAATAAATAAATAATTTCCAAGGAAAAAAATTGAAAGAAAAGTAATGAAAAAATGGAACATTAATTTATTTTTTTAATTTTATCAAAATTATTTTTAAAAATATAGTAATTAATTAAATATATATGCTAATCTTGAATTATTCAAATTCCATCATTCAATTCATATTTGTGATGAATTAGTTGAATGCATATTTATGTATGATCAACTACCATGACTAAAATGGAATAATAAAATAAAGTAACTTCTTTTAATTGAATAAAAATAGAATAAAATCGATGCACGTCTCATTTAAATTTGAAAATTTGAAAAATAAAAATTAACTAATTTATGAAATTATAGTAAAATCGATTTTTTAAATTATTGTAACATTGAATTCAATTCTTTTACTTTTATTCAAAAATTTGAGATAAGATTGAAGGCATACAAATTTTAATACCATAATATCAAAAGTGATTTTTTTTGTTATGATATTTTAAATATATTTTAATAAAAATATAATTTATGATACATACATAACATAAATAAAAACATGTAAATTAATGGAATGTCTAAAAGTTTGGATTGAAAAATTGAAGTCAATGATGAAAATAGGGAAACCAAATGTACCCAAAAGTTATATGCAAAAAAAATATTACTTGAATTTTTTAAACAAATATTTTATTTTTTTTGAAATTGAAAGGAATCACAAAGTTGAATATGATTATGATAATAAATTATGTTTTCCTAAATAATTATAGATTATAACTCAATTAAAGATTTATTAAATTAGATATGAATTTTTAAATTAAGTGATTTAATTTTTCTGTTCATATTTTGAATCTAATTTTTTTTTAAAATCAATTTAATTGTGAAAATAAATGTTTTATTTAAATAAATATATTTCAGACATTACATATGAATTTTAAAAATAAATATTTAAAACCATTTTAGTTGTTGTACATTTTGAAATGGAACAAAATCACAAAGTTTCATGAAAGTTAATAAATTAGATGTGCTTAAATAATATTTGAATATATAATTCAATTCAAAGTTTGAAATGATGCATTTGAATTTGTTAATTAATGAGTATTTAGAACAATTATGATTTACACATATTCTTGAATTTTAAAAATTACAAAGTTCAATGTACTAATAAACCTACCAAATCAATTAAATCAAATAGTGATATAGAATGAATTCAATTTTTTGTTCCTAATATGTGTTTATGTATTCTGTGACGTCATTTTTTGTCATCATGTGAGGTGATGGTTTAGTGGTTAAGGTCTTAGAGTGTGGTTAAGAAGGTTGTGGGTTCAAACTTTAATTGGAGCACACTAAAAGAAATCTTGAGTTTGGGGATTCAAAGGCATATGATGTAGGTTAACATGATTTGTTAATAATGTTTGCCCAAATTGTTTTAAATAAATAAATAAATAAAATTTTTGCAACATTGAATCAGAGATTAAAGGTGCATTATGCCAAAACATGGTTTTCATGAGTAGGACAATTTGCAATTACTATCCAAGTATAGTCATGTAGTCATATTTTGACTTTAATCGTTGTCATTATTTTGATTACAACCATTATTAAGACTACATGATTATAAATATGAATATAGGTAATTATATGATTATGAATTATGATTACACAATTAATAATCATGTTGAATATAGTTGACATTGGTTTACCAACTATAATTTTAAAAAATAAACATGAAAATAAAAATAAATTTAATAAAAATTGGCCTACATTTAATTTAGGTTTAGTTTTGGTTTAACCTATTTTAATTAACCTCTACATTTTATTTGATTGAATTTAAACATCTAGGTTTAACATCCTCAATTTTATTTTCTAAAATTAACTTCCATTAAATTTAGTTTATAAGTTTAATTTAAGTAGCTTCATTTAGTCTATGTATATTTGTTAACTTAATTTAACAAATAGTTTGATTTTGCCCTAAATTTTTTAAGGTAATCCAATCCAATGAAATTTAACTGAAATAAATTAAATTAACATATTTTAGCCTAAATATCTTGAATTAACGAAATTTAACCAAATTTTGATTACTTTAGTTTAAATATCCAAAATTTACCAAATTTTGTCTAAACATTTTTTTTTTCAATTTTTGCCTAAATATTTTAATTTTATCAAAATTTTGCAAGTTTAATTGAATTTAAATTAAATAACCTAGTTTAACCAAATATAATTTTGTATGGTTAAATTTAGCCTAATTTAACCAAATGTAATTTAATATAGTTAAGTTTAACATAATATAGCCAAGTATAGCCTGATATAACATATTTTAACCAAATATAGTTTAGTATAGCCAAATATAGCCAACTATCACATATTTTAGCCGAATATAGTTTAGTATAACCAAGTATAGCCAAGTTGAATCGAAAATAACCAAGTATAGCCTAATTTAACCAAATATAGCCTAATTTAGCCATGTGTAGCCAAGTTAAACCTAAATAATTTACTTTTGCCAAGTTTAGTTTAGTATGACCAAATTTAGCCTAAAATATTCAAGTATAGCCAAATATTATCGAATTTAGCCAAGTTTAACCTAAATACCCTACTTTTACCAATTTAAACCTAGTTTGGCCTAATATAACTTAGTATAACCAAATATTACCAAGTTTAGTTTAAATAAGCTACTTTTGCCAAGTTTAACTTAATTTAGCCAAATATAATTTAGTATAGCCAAGTTCAACCTAAATAACCTACTTTTTCCAAGTTGAACTTAATTTAACCATATATAATTTAGTATAACCAAGTATAGCCAAGTTTAACCTAAATAACTTACTTTTGCCAAGTTTAACTTAATCTAGCCAAATATAATTTAATATTGCCAAGTATAGCCAAATTGAACCTAAATAACTTACTTTTGCCAAGTTTAGCCTAATATAGTGTAGTAGAACCTAGTTTAACCAAATATAGTTTAGTATAGCGAGATTTAGCCTAATTTTAATGAATATAGTTGAGTTTAGCCAAATTTAACTTAAATACCTACTTTTTGCCAAGTTTAACTTAGTTTAACTTAATTTAGTCAAATATTATTTAGTATAGTCAAATTTAACATAAATAACGTACTTTTGCCAAGTTTAACTTAATTTAATTTAGTATAACCAAGTATAGTCAAGTTTAACCAAGTTTAACCAAGTTTAGCTTAAATAACTTAGTGATACCAAGTTTAACATAATTTAGCCTAATTTAGTTGAATATAATTTAATATAGCCAAGTATAACCAAGTTTAACCAAGTTTACTTTAAATAATCTACTTTTACCAAGTTTCACTTAGTTTAGCCAAATATAATTTAGTATAGCCAAGTATAGCCAAGTTTAGTCTAAATAACCTACCTTTGTCAAGTTTAATTTAGTATAACATAATTTAGCCAAATATAATTTAATATAGCATGCTTTTGCCAATTATAGGTAAATTTAGCGTTAATAACTTACTTTTGCCAAATTTAGCCAAGTATAATATAATTTAGCCAAATATAATTTAGTATAACCAAGTTTAACCTATCATGGCCAAGTATAGCCAAGTATAGTTAAGTTTAACCTAAATAACCTACTTTTGCCAAGTTTAGCCTAGTATAGCTTAATATAACCTACTTTGACCAAATATAATTCAGTATTGCCAAGTTTAGCTTAATATAGCTTAGTTTAACTTAGGTTAAACTTAAATAACCTAGTTAACTTAAATAACCCCAAGGCAGATTAAGTTGCTTAAGTCTAGCCTAGGAAGACCTAGATTTTCTTAAAACAGTCTATGGAAGCCTAAGTTAGATTGTTGGGTGGCTTGTGTTAGCCTAGGTCAACCTAGGTCAGCCTAAGGAAGCATTAGCTAATCTAGGCTTTAAAAACTTATTTTTTATATTTTTGTGATACCTTCATTTGTTAAATAAAACATGTGGTCGTGTGATGGCAAAGGACTTTGCCCCTCCAAGTGGAGGTGAATGGTTCAAGTCCTCTTGCTTTCATCCTATGTGCTTCTTAAGTTCCTAGGGGAATATTAGTGGAGTAGCCTTCCTAGGAGGAAGGTTAGGTGGTTGGCACATAGCCTAGGTTGTTTTTACACCTAGGTTAGGTCACCTAGCTTAGCATGTAGACTAGGTCACCTAGCCTATGGTTAGGGCATAGGGCTCTTAGCCGAGTAGGTGGCCTAGGCTAGGTCCCAACTGTCATTATTTGATTAAAATTTGACTACCACGTGGCATCATATAATTGGGTAGGAAAAATAATTTCATTATTTTAGATTGCCACATGTCCACTCAAAAATGGTTAATAAAATTTTTAATTCATTCTAAGTTACCATGTGGCAACAAGACATTAATCACAATAAATTATAATTATATTTTTGAATTAAATTTTGGCCATTGAAGATGTCCTATAGTCATGGAGAACATAGTCGCAAATGGCATTTATGACTATGCCATTTTTTGTGACAAGTGGTAATACCATGGGCCATATGAACTGGTAGTCATATAGTCATATTTTCCATGTTTTGGTGTAGTGGTGGTAGTGTTTTGGATCTACCTATAGTTCAAAAATATTAAAGTTCTATAATGTCATTATGTATTCATATAAATAATATAACTTTTAATTTAAAATCAAATTAATATTGCCATGTCAATTAGTAGCTTTCGTCAATTTGGACAAGCATGTTTAGTCATGTTAATCATACATTTTATGTCACATTTGCGTAAAAAATGATTGGTTTGTTATGACTACAACCAATTTTGTCCATTGTTTAATGTGAGTAAAAATATGATTAAACTTAGTAAAAAAAACTAGTGTAAAAACACATATCTCTAGTAGTGTGATGTCATCATTGCATAGATTTGCTAAGGAATAAGATGCCACCAATGCAAGGAAAGTGCATTGGTGGGTGGCCCCATAATTATTTTATGTTTACAACAAACCAGGAACTTCAAATTCCCTTTGACAAATGGTTAAACAACACCAAAAAATTGTGAAGCCTAAAGCATATTCGATGGGCAAGCTAGCAAATGTCATATGGGGTGAAAATTGGGATGCAAAATATTTTGTAAACAACTCAACCAAGATTTCATTTGTGAAGGTGTTCCACAACATGTATGAGCCAAATCTAGAGGCACAAAAAATTGTTCAACATGTCATGCACACATTGATGGGGCCTCCATATAATTGGACTACACCTAATGAATGTTATCAAAGGCAGCCATAGATAGTTTATAGTTTCTCCATATGAAATTTGGTGTAATTTACATGATCTCTAAAAAATGGCATGTTATAGATTTGCAAATTTTATAAAACCCAATTTTGTCAAGGAATCATGTTATCATGTGTAATCATATTTGAAATTTAAAACATATCCTTTTTACAGATTTAAAATTTGTGGATCTATGTTCTAATAAAATGATGACATCTTTCTTGTAAACATAACAAGTAGTAATATCACATCACCTAATAGTCAAAGAGTCATTCTAGTCATGTTGGACAACCATCATAGTCATTTCAAACAATCATCTTTAATCATGTTAGTCATATAATTTTAGTAACATTTGTGTAAAAAATGATTGGTTTATTTTGACTACATCCAATTTTGTTCATTGTTTGATGTGACTAAAAATTTGCCTAAACTCAATTAGAAAGACCAACTTAAAAACACATATTTGTAGTAATGCATATTTGGATTAAGTGTACAAGCCCTACAAGATATTCATTTTCGTGAATGAAATGATCACAAATGTAGATTTTAATATCAAACATTTGTAGATATTTGGGCATGAGCTTTGCTAGATGAATAATCATCTGCTTTTTAGTAAGCAAAAGACATTGGTTTTCCATAAATGCCTTACAAAGTTTTTTAATAAAGTCTTGGGGTGTGCACATTGGAAATGCCATAAATATAAACCATAATCTAACCAAAATGATTATGAACCCAATAGATAATGTCATGGTTATTAAAAACTGGAATTGTAAAGTAGAGGTTTTGTTTTGCACTATTAATGTGGCTAGTCCTCCTGTACTTGGAGGCTCCTCATTCGATAGGAGAATTTGTGTTTACATATATTTTGTAGTGGAATCCTTTTGGTAGGATGTGGCATATCACTATGGTAGATACAATTTTTTTGAAAGCTATTAGAACCTTGCAACAATCACCATATAATGCTACCTTTTGTACAATGAAATCAACTGATTGTTTGTGATTTGAAAGAAACTTTTGAATTTTATGATAAGATAACAAATAACATGTTTGAAGATAATTTCTATTAAAAATGTTGATGAAATGGTTATCACATTACAACATTTTATTGAAGACATGCCAATTACATTGAACATGACAACATGTAAGTTGTAATTCTCCAATTGGAGTTCATCCTCACATTTTTTGGGTTCAAAGAACAATAAACCTAGACGTTGAGTTCTGGAAAACCTTCTATGGTTTATAATCCACAATGTTAATGATCAATCATGATAATTCAATTGTATGTATTGTATCCTTTGAAGGGTTTGTTCCAAATGCTTGTATTGGCTGAAATCTTAGGCCCATGTTTTTATATGTATGTCCTCATCATTAAAGAATCACATGATGTGATTAAATGAAAATGTTTGCACATATATTGTGGATGATGTGAGTTCATTTCATTGTGGTTCACATATTGAGCTAGCTTTGCAAGAAATTGCAATGATTTTTAGATTCCCAAAAGAAATTCGGCCTACAATGGAGGTGAGCAAATATCATTTAATTTTTGACTTGAATGGTGTACTTGTGGCAACTAGAGAGGGTCAAATTACTACATCTCACCTAGTGGTTTTGAGGCTTGGGTTGAAAGAGTTCTTCTCCACATGTATAAAGAAATTCAGGGTGTACATTTGGTCTTTGGCAATGAAAAAAAAACTTTGCTAGGCAGGGAACAAATTTCAATTTTCTGCTAATATTTAAAATAGTAGACTAGACATTATGTGTTAAAAATGACCACTTCTTCCCTAAGAAGCCTATTTTTCATACAAACCTAGATGATTTTTTGGGTATGTTTCATGGTGTGAACTTTGAAAATACATTGCTTGTAGATGACATGCCTCACATGAGTATGTTTAATCTTCCTTTCAATGCCATCTTCCTTGAGAACTTTTATGGGTCAACATAGATAGTCATTACTTGCTCTAAATTATTATCCTTTACTTGGAATCCTTGCATTCATCCGAAATGTGGAATGTGAGTTTATAAATTTGTAAAATTTAATCCTTTGGTAACATTACGCACAATCTTCCTAATGACCATTCAAATGCCAAATTCAATACATGTTGTTCTTTCAACATTTTTATAAGAGGGTTAGATTGAGATTTTAAAATTTTAAAAAGTGAAATATCTTATTTAATTATTAATGAATTATGATGCATGGATGATTTAACATGATTATTTCATGTCTAGCTTTAACTTGAGTTCAATGTGATCCATTGTGCCATACACACAACGTCAAAACGTGTCTTTCATGACTTGGACATTTACGACTAATGTTTAATCTACTCATGTAGTCATATGTCCCCAGTCATATACTTTTACTCAAATTTGTGACTACATTGTAATTGCATTATGACTACGTGATTAGATTAGGATTATTTTTGTGACTACATGACTAACTTACATACATTATTAACCTACCTATGTTAGTAGTTTAATTAGGTGCTAACTACCTACTAACTATTTATTAGCTACCTATAAAGTAGCTAGTACCTATGGGCTAGTACTACCTATTATCTACCTACCTATTATGTAGTACATACGTACCTACCTATTAGACATAGGTAGTACATACCTACTTAATTACCTACTATGTACTTACTACTAGGTACCTACCTACTACCTATTACTAAATACCTACCTACCTATTATTTATTATTTAGTACATACTTACCTACCTACTAAATAGGTAGTATGTACCTACTTACCTACCTAGTAGGTAGGTAGTACATACATATCTACCTACTACTTTGGTACCTACTTATTAATAGGTACCTATTTACTACTTATTTATTACTACCTCTAGGTACTACTTACTTATTACCTACCAAACTAAATACCTGCTAGGTTATTAGGTAGGTTCTAAATTCTTACATAAATACCTAAGTACCTAACTTATAAAGTAGGTTAGAAAAAAATGTTTATAAAAATATGGTGATAATTTTTGTCGTGTAAAAGTCATGTGGTGCAATGGTTAAGTGGGGGTTAAAGACTTTTTCCTTCACTATGGAGGTGAAAGGTTCAAGTCCTCACACTTGCAACTTAGTGAACTAGCCTAATTAGCTTAACTTGCTAGCTAAGTTAACTTACATTCCTAGGTAGGTTAGGGCGTGCATTCCTAACATATAAGTTGGGTCTTAGCTTTTATACCATGTGTCTACATGCCACATGTCTACATGGCATGGTGGAAAACATATTTATTTCATATTTGATGAATTATATCCAATGGCCATAATTTATGAATTTCATCAAACATTGATGACCTCCATGATTTTATAGTTGCAAAAGTCACAGTCACGAATTGTCTTGTGATTGAACCACACTGTGACTAGGTGTCCTAAATAACATGTCCTATTCGACTACATAGTCATGTAATCATAAATGTCTTCCATGACTAAGAATCTAGTCAGAAATCAAGTTGCAAAAAACAACTTTTCTTGTAGTGACAACTTGGTGCCACCAAATATTATGGGGTTATAATTTGGAAATTGTGGATTGACAGGGATATTGTTAGACATAATCCATTGTTCTAATTGTATACATGTGGACTAATTGCCACTAGATTCCTTTTGCAAATAAATTAGGATTTCATTGTAAGTTAATGACTTGTTTGAAATATCATAATGGCATAGTGGTTGTTAGGTGCTTGTTGGAAACATTAATGGATTTCATGGTGACTCAATGTTTTGTATAACAAAATAACATTAATTGTTGATAACACATTATCATTTGATCATCAATTGATTTTTTAAGGCATGCATAACACATTATGTTATCATGCTTTCATATTGCCTTTTGCCAACACATTTTGTTTTCATTTTAGTTCAATGTTTCCATGAGGTTAGCTACTATGATCAAAGGCACTTTGATGCATTCACGTTTATGTTCACAAGATATTGGACTTAAAAAATTATTAATTCTTAGAATCAATAGATTAATGTTATGTTATTTCTTGCATTGTGTTGTTTTACAAAGGAATGTTCAAGTGTTTGGAAGAAATATTGATAAGAACAAAATGTAACTTAAAGCTAGAGTGAAGAATTTTCTTGCTACAACATTTAAAAAGTTTTATGCCATAATTTGGTTTTGTATGAAACTTGAGGATGTGTTGGAAGTTTTTCCAATGTTGATGCCAAATGTTTTTTTGGATCAACTCATTTTCATTTGGGGATGTGAATAATGCTCCAACATGTTTAATGAAATTACACCCAAGTCTTATTATTATATAAAGGACTTGCAACAAATCTATTATGCTTATCGTGGGCTACTTTATGGGAAGGAAGATCAAACATTATTGATTCACGATGAACCTAGCAAGGTGCTTTGGAATCCAATGTGGAGTGGTTTTTTTCTTGAGTCTTTTAAAGGAGATGTTGTCAAAGAATAAGGTGCAATGGTTGGACTTGCCAGTTTGTTTGTGACCAACCTAAGTGATCGGATTGCCATTGGTGAAAATGGTTCAAATTCACTAGGACATTATGATCAAGTATTCTAAGCTTCATTTAAATTCTTCTTCACAAAGTTATTTTTGGTTTTTACAATATGTGAATAATGACAACATGAAAATGTTTGCAATAACTAACCCCCTTTAGATATGCACTTTAAATCATTTCATCTATTTCCATTTTTTCATTTTTCAAGTCATTTTTTATGTTATAACTTTGACAATACATTGTTATATGTTTTCATATGCATTCATTTTCTATTACTAACTTTTGTTTACAATTGGTAATTCTAAATTTTTTATTTATATAAATAGTGGATTATGCATTTATGATAGGTTTATTGTTTTTGAATTTTGTATGAAGATTTTTCGTGAAGTCCTTTTTTGGTGTTTTAACAACTTGGTGGGCACCACATCTCAAGGTTCAATTTGTATTTGAAATATTCAATCATTTTCTTCGTCTATGTAAATTGCATTGTTAACCACTTGGTGTTTACAAGGCTTAATTTGCACATGGGTGATGTAAGTTGCATTTTGTTAATTTTTCAAAAACAAATTGTTATGGTTAACAACCTAATGGCCACTAGGTCATATTTATAATTGAAAGGCTCACTATTTGTATGATGGGTCAAAGCATGATTGGGGTACCAAAAAGGATTGTCTTATTAAATATATAGTGGATTCCTTCACTTGAACATGTCGTTGAAACTTAATGGTACATTCATATAAAAAATGTGTTTTTTTCATAGATACATACATTATTAATTAAAGTACTATTTTATGCATAATATTTCAAATTTGAACAAGTTTAAAGATTCCTAACAAGTTTTGAAAAACTTTCTAGGACTTTATTTCATGGAAAAAAATAGTTCAAGGATTCATAATGAACGTTTAAAAATTTTATTTTTCCCAAGATTCTTACCATAAACACTTTAGCTCCTAATGTATATAAAATGTTCAAGTGTGACAAGAACCAAGTGCTCTAGATTGTGATGTATGAAGTTTCCAAAAAGTAAAATTTCTAAGAATTTTAGGCCATTGATAGCACATGGCTCACATTCAATAAATTTTACTATTCTTATTGAAGTGAAACAATAAATACTCTCGATGCCTATATAAAATTTGGAGCAAATTAATTTCATTTGATATAAGAAAAAAAAGGGAAACATAAGATAGGTCATAGGTTTTATGAAGAAAAAAGGTGAATTGGGGTGTCCAAGGAAAGAGTCCTTATGTTTCAAATGGGGTACCCCAACTCTGCTTGGACCTTGGTATAAATTCCATGTTTGTATTATTTGACTTTTGTAAAGTTGAAAATTAATATAATACATGTTTTAATTAAGGGGCCCCTTTGTGAAAATACTCCTACTTGATGGAGCACTTGCTCAATTTTGAAGGGCTTTTGTTCAAACCAAAATTCAAAGTTGGAGCATTTATTGATTGAATTCAAATTTTATAACATGAACATATTAATCATAAAAAAAAAATATTCCATGATTAACATGATATTAAAATGATACCCCATTGACATATATGTAAAAAAGATTGTAGTTTTTTGGACCATTTGACATGGTTTTTGCTTCATTGTTTTTTATTTAGACCCAACCTTACTATTTAAAAAATTAATATTCAAATTTTATTGCAACCAAAAAAAAAAAAACTTAACATCATTTCCATGAACTCTAGTGTTTTACAATACTAAAACTTTATATGAAGCAATTATAACAAATGGTATTATTCCTTCTTATTCATTTTCAATAAAATTGCATAATTGGATATGGTTCTTGAGTTGTGTTTTATGGCATTTAAGGACTATTTTTTGTTATCAAAATTATGATTTAAAAAAAAGTATTGATCTTAATGTGCATTCCTATGTAATGAAAGAAAAAAATTATAGAACTTCTTGGTCATATTAGTCATAACAATCAATCAAAACATTCTTTTTGTATTTGGACGTTGCACCCCATTGCCAATATTGCAGTACCTTTACTATTTTGACATTTCTTGAACATTTTGTTTTTCATTTCAATAATAAAAATAAAAATATTTTGAAATTCCTCTATTCAAGTGGGAAAAAAATGCCTTAGGCACATTGCACCACCAAGCTTTATGGATGGCAATCAAATCTAGTAATGTTAAACAAATTTCTAGAACTTTTGGCATTGCCAACAATTGCAAAACTTCCACATTTATTGAAAATAATTTAATTATTGTTTGAATGGTAAAATTACCATGGTAGATTGATAGTTTTGTAATGTTCAAAGGACAACATAAATGAAAGGAAGGGTTTCAAGACTTGTATCACATATGTTTGCATGTGTTGTTGCAAAAATTATAATTTAACATCAAAATCCTAGGTTCCATTTGAAACAAATGTCAAACAATTCATTTGTGCATTTACATGTGACAAGTGATATAGTGGTATTAAGTGCATGCAACATAGTAGCCAATAACCCTAACTTTGGTTCGACGTACAATGTTGGACCATAGGCCCCAAGGTAGTAGCAACAACTTGTGTTATTGCCTAAACTTATGGATTTGACGCATGACCTTTTAGTGCCATTGATTATTGTTGTCCATAGGAACAAACAATAGTTTTTGGAAAACAACAACTTTTAAATTAGCACATGCAATAGACTTGGCATTTTTTTATATTTGCATATGCTTTTCAAAGTTGAAATAAGTTTTTGCACTAGAATAGCTTTCCTAACCATATGCAAGTATTAAAAGATGCCAAGTTGCCACTTTTGTTGTCCTTTCCCATTTTGGGTGTAAGCAAGATAAGTTATACATTCTTGCTACCTTGGTAACTAATTACCAAAAAAAAAAAAAGTAACTAATTGAAAAAATTCATTCATCAATTGTTGCCTTGATGGAAGTTCAAATGGGTAAAAACACAATAAAAGGAACCACGATGACCAAGGTTAAAGTCTTTACTAAGGATTGCATTTTACATGTGTCCTACATGTATTAGTCTATTAAATATCAAAATTGTATTTTAAATGTAATTTCTGGGATTGGATACATTAGTACAAAAGTGCGGTGTAGTTCAGTAGCTTAAACCACTATGGGACTTTAAAAGTGAAATCAGTTCATTACATTTTAATGATTTCACCGTGGTTAAAGTTATTTCACTATATTATCATTATGTAAACATCATGTTTCATTACTAGTTGACATAATTCACTATGATAATTTATTGTTGTAAATAAGTTTATTTTCATGTTATTGTTTTAAATACCCTATGCTATTTTATGGTATACCATATATTAATTATCTTAACTTTTACCTTAAATTATTATAAGTTATTATAGGTTATTATAAATTATTATACCTTAAACTATTATACGTTATTCTATTTTAAGGTATCATGGTTAGCTTATTATAAAAAAATTTCCTTGAAATTATTTAAAATCAAATTATTCAACTAACCTTAGGCTATACTTTAATTAAGTTGTTTTTATTTTAAGTTAATATATGTTATTTCAAGTTATACTTCAGGTTATTTAAGGTCATTTCATTTATTATATTATTATAATTTATTTTATCCTAAATATAACAATTTAAAATATTCTAAAATAACATATAATGACTTAAAGTAAAATAACCTAGAATAATCAATAATAACCTATGAAAAATAATTTAGAATAACCAATAACTTATGATAATATAACTTAGAATATCCAATAATAACTTATATAGAATAACCACTAATAACCCCCAATAGAATAGCCATTAATAAAATAACCACTAATAACTACTAATAAAATAACCATCAATAGCCACTAATAACCTATGTTAATTTAGCCACCAATAGCCATTAATAACCACCAATAACCTATGATAATTTAACCTAAAATAACCATTAATAACCATTAATAACCTTTGGTAATTTAGCCTAAAATAACCACCAATAGCCATCAATCGCCATTAATAAAATAACCATCAATAACCATTAATAAAATAACCATTAATAGCCACAATAGAATAATGACCAATAACCATTAATAGAATAACCATTCATAGCCACTAATAAAATAGGCACCAATAGCCAATAAAATAGCAATAAATAGCCTATGGTAATGTAGCTTAAAAAAACCAATAATAACCTAAGTTGAAATAACTTTCAATATAAAAAAAACCAATAATAACCTCACATAACCAAAAATAACCTAAGATGAAATAATTTAGAATAGCCAAAAATAACTTATAATAGCCGTAAATAGCTTAAAGTGAAATAATCTACAATAACCAACAATAACTTACAATAGTTGAAAATAGCCTGAGGTGAAATAACCTAAAATAGTTAAAAGTAACATAAAATAACCAAAAATAATTTTGAATAACCGAAAGTAACCTAAGGTGAAATAACTAAAAATAGCAAAAAAACTAAGAGTAGCCATAAATAGACGTAAATAATGTAGGGTGAAATATCTGAGAACAATGAAAATAGCCTTAGAATAGTTGAAAGTAGCCTAACATAGGTAGTATTATTATATTAACAAAAATGTTATCCATTTTTTTAACATTTTTTTCCAAAAAAATGGCCATTGAAATGTTATTAAATAGTGATATTCAAAAAAAAATTATTCAAATGATTTTACACTTTCAAAAAGAAATAAATGTAATTATGTATATTATTGAAAATTTTTAAAATTAACTTTAATCATTTCATTTGAACAAAATCTCAATAAGATATGAAAATTTTCAAAATTTATGTAATGTTTAAAATGAAGTATTTGATAAATAAAATGTAATGTAACACGTTATCACAACAAGTGTGGTGGTTTGATAGTAAGGGTGTTTACCTTTATCCTAAAGGTCAAGGGATCAAACCTCACAAATTATGTGTTTATGTTCAACAATGGTAAGTTGATCAAATATTCTCCTATGTAGTTCCCTATAATAGATGTTCACTTAAGTTGATTAAATGGATTATGTACCAAGGCTAGGTTTTTAACCTAATATAGGTAGTGACATGTGTCAATAATTCATAGGCTTGAAATAATGAAATTATCAATAATATGAAATATTACATTAAATATTAAATAATTTAGATTTAATTGATTTGCATGTTGCTTAGTTAATTAACTAGCAAGTGAAATGGCTTGGTAAATTTGTATTTCATTTGAAAATAACTTTGTTTCATTAAGTATTAGTGAACTAATTCATTGTCCATAACAATTTGTCCCCATTCAATAGGGCGGGTTGACTCATGTCACCATAATAAAAATGTCCACATCCAGTCAAAATTTAATGAAACCCAAAGTGAACTAAAATGCATTTTGGTGTAATGATATTAATATTGAAACTAAAAATGATTCATATTATAAAAAAACTATTTGTTTTGCATGCGGTTGATTATGGTCAAGATCCATGAAGTTGTAGAGTAATTTCCACAACAACATTTAAAGGTAACACAACAATGAATGCAGTCATAACCTCATGAGAGTCGCTCACAAAGTGACAGACCATCACCTTCATCACGAACGGCAGTGACGAGCTGCCATGACTACCCACTAAGTTCGTTAGCTCCCAACAGTGGGTGTAGATAAACACATAATAATTTTCCCAAAAACTTCGGCAAACCATTATACACAATCTGCGTCCTGAGTTTTTGTTGCCTTTCCGGAAGCAATGGGAAGACTTAGACGTGACGTTGGCTAGCACTCAAGAGACATTGCTAATAAAAAAAAGTCAACAATATCCTCATTCAAGCTGCAACAAGCTTCTAAAGGAAAAAAAAATTATTTCATTTTAGCATGTCCCTGTATATGCAAGCATCTATGCCTAAAAGACATAAAGGCCTATATATAGGGTAGTGGTTGGGGCCTCCTGCACCTTGAACATATCCTTTAAGCACACCATTGGTGACTACTTGGATGCATAACATCCGTTAAAGCCACTAGAAAAAAGATCCATGAAGTTACAGAGTAATCTCCACAACAACAATTAAAGGTAACACGACAATGAGTGCAGTCATGACCTCATGAGAGTCGCTCACAAAGTGACAGACCATCACCTTCATCACAAACGACAGTGACGAGCTGCCATGACTACCCACTGAGTTCATTAGTTCCCAACAATGGGTGTAAATAAGCATATAATAATTTTCCCAAAAACTTGGGCAAACCATTATACACAATCGGCGTCCTGAGTTTCTGTTGCCTTTCTGGAAGTAATGGGAAGATTCAGACGTGATGTTGGCTCGCACTCAAAAGGTTGATTATAGTCAAATGTATAATTTTGTTTTTGACCATGATAACAAATTTTGAACTTTTTTGACCATTAAGGATGTTTAGAATCAAAATCAACAACATTTGTTAAAAGGATTCAATACATGTGCATTTAAAAATGTAAACAAATGTGGCCCTTTTTATGAAGTATATTAAAGCCCATAATAAATTTGAGAACATTTGATGAAGGTTTGAATAATAAAAAACACATTCACATTTTCTTAGTGCAATGACGCATATAGAAACCCAAATTTACCAATGACCTTAAATTTGATGGATCATTTTTCATGAAAATGCAACATTGCCTTCCTTAAACAATAATGTTTTTTTGTTTTTTAGGAAGTTTTTATAATTTTGTGTTTTTGAAGGTGATAAACATGTTTAAATGCAAACAAAACACACCTAGCTAAAGGCAATTTATGGCATGTTTTTGTTTCATACTGGGCCTTTTGGTTCATCCATATATGGTCTTCTATAAATTTGGAGCATGAATGGTTAAGTTTAGCATAGGATTAAAGATGAGTGAAATGAGAAGCAATATTGAACTGTAGACTTTTCACTACTTTATGACCATTAAAACAATTGAAAATGATGAACACCACAACCAACAAAATCAACAAGGAGTCAAAAACCACCATGAATAGTAAGGAAAAACACAAACATTAGCAAAAAGAAAAAAAAAACTTGAACTTACAACATAAGAAAAGGAGATTGTAGAGTGGTGATGGGAGAGCATAGAACATAACAACCCACCATAGAACAATAGAACAACATCAACAAGAAAAAGATGAATATCAATAAAATTTTTATCAAGAACCACAAGGAACATTAACAATGTGTTGCAAGATTGATGAAAGCAATGGAAAACAATAAGAAGAACATAGAACAAAAAGAGCGAATGAACTTTGGAGAAGGACATAAAAGTTTCTTGGTGATGGTGAATGATGAGCCCTCAACCCTATAATGGACACGGAATTAGTTTTTAAAAAAAATAAAACTTAGTTCTAATTTCAATCACAACTTGGAATTAGACTGCAATTTTTGAAGCCATTTAAAATTCATACCAAAATTGAAGGGTTGGGTTACCAATTGATTCCAAAACTTGAGTCCTAGGTCGTTTTGATTCTAAATTGATTCCAAACCTTGCCTAGGTAGGTTTTAGATTAGTTATTTAAAACTCAAATTCAAATGACTAGTTCTTCACCATCAAAGTGAAGACTTGCCAAAAATATTGAGTTTGAACAACAAAAATAACACTTTGATATCTTGATTATGATTTTGTAAAATAATAATAATTAGTTCATGGTATGAACATGGTATTGCCTCAACTATTAAAACACATAAGTCTTACAATAGCTTTTTAAAAATATATTATAAATAAAGTAATCAATAATTTTTAAAAAAAAAAAATGAATGTTATTTCAACATTGAAATTTAGTCTTACCAAATAACGTATGGTAATGCAATAAGGTGCCATCTAACGCCAATAAGCACAAACACATGTAATGACAATGATTGGTGCTACTTCATACTTGTCTCTTAGGGTCTTAAGGGCCATTCCAACTTTTAAGGCATTACAAGTTGACCAAGGTAAACCTTGGTAATATGTGTGACCTTATACTTGGATGTTCCAGTCCTTTGTACTAGTATTTAAATCTAGGCTTAAAACTGAGTACCAAAACAATATCAATCAAGACCATCCACACATATAAAAGTAAAACTAGTCTACGTGATGGGAATTCATCACATACAATGTTTAAAACTCCACCTTATGAAAATGCTTCATCAAATCCCAAAAAAAACTTTGCCCCTTGAACATTTTGAACCTTTTCACCATTGGACAAATATAACACAATGTTTTACAACCTAAATGAGAAGATGAAGATTTAAGTTCCAACTCAACCATGATGACCTCTTTCTGAAGAAAGTGAATGATTAGTTGTCTCTTTTGTTTCAGCCTAGTCCACATTCATCACAAGACTGTGTTACAAAGCTGATTGGGTTTTGCCACTCACCTCCTTCTAGAATGTCCATCTATTTTAGGGATGAGACTTTCATTTTATTTGACATCTTCCCTTGGAACATCTTTGGATTATATGAACGATGTCAACCTACTTGACTATTGTGTGTTCAGTCTCTTCCTAGCCTAAACAAATAAGATGACACTTGATCATTTTTGAATTAGTCGCTTATATGGAGGAGTCCAAAATTGATTTAAAAATCATTAAAAAAATTTCCTTCATGTGAGGTCTATCTATAAGGCATAAATAAATATAATAATAGATTTAATTTTTTTAGTTCTCCAGCTTATATATGATGAATGTCAACACATAAATTTGTGCCCTCAACCTCCACCCACATACGAAACAAATTGACGGTTTTTGTGTGGTTACAAGATGGAACAAAACTAGAGTGAGTTCCCAAGACTCGATCAAATCATGTACAATGTCCAGAGCCAACTGTGCCCCAAGCATCTTGACAGTTCCCGAGGTAATAATCCCTTCTTCTTTTGGCATCTATGACTATCTTTCTTTCCTACATGTGCGCCTCTTTTGGAACCAGACTTCACAAAAGTGGTCAGCATTTTTGAAGTGCAGTGGTTTATTAAAACCTAAGTCCACCTTCCTTTTTTTTATTGCTGCAAATGTGTGTGACAAATTCTCATTTCCTTCCCCCCCCATCTCCCCCGGCCCCTAACATTGCTTGCTGTCAATAGTAGCATCGTGTTACAAGTCTATACTGAAAGGTTTCCGACACACACTTCCCACTAGATGTGCGGGTCATCCCTAGTTGACTCTCGAACTGCAGGGTTGATTTTTGGTGCCTTTTGTTTTCCCTCTGCTGAGAGTGAAGAGAATTCATATCAAGATAGGATTGTAGGGTAAAGTTTTGGCTTCATCTTGAAAATCATTGTGTTTTTAGTGTCACCCGTGCTGCTGGCCAAGTGTGACTAGAATTATGTAACTACTCCCAAGTGTGAATAGAACCTGATGATGATAGAGCCCAATTGTGACAAAAGTATTCAAAAATTTACATCAATTTGAAGTGATGATAGTTGCTCGAAATTCAATATCTCCTCCACCGTAGGTCTAGAAATTTACAAAAATTACCTCCAAGAAATCCAAGCAATCACAGGCCTTTAAATATTACTACAAGCTTGCCCCAATTGCCCTAAATTTTTAGATTTTGTTCAATTTGCTTTGACAAAGTTATTCAATATTCAATGAAGCTTACACCGTAGGTATAAACATTACAAAATCACCTGGGTGCACCTACTCATTGAGGGCTTTCCGCAATTACCAAGAGCATAATAGGGTGCCATAATGGTTTGGTAGATCTCACCATCACAAACAAAACCAAACAATCATCATTCATAGATAGGTGACAACTAGAGACCTTTAGGATTCTTTGGGTCGTCCTTTTTTTGATTGAATGCTTGTTGCAATGGGTAATGCACTAGGAGAAATTTCCTATGTGTATTCATTTGGATGCAACCTTATACCCATGAATATCCTTCTTAAGAAAGAGAAGGGATCTTAAGCCCTTACTCCTTAAGAGTGAAAGGGATCTTACATAATTTCCCTTTCACTCTTAAGGAGTAAGTGTAAGAACCCTACCCCTCTTACACGTCCTCGTATACATATGTTTCACAATAACCTTAGACTTGTGCTATATGATGGGTAAAGCCCACAGACGGGGGGTTTAGGGGTTTAGCTGGCAGAAGTTATCTAACCGTATCACCTCATTCTGAGGCCCTTATTTTGGGAATGTCCCCAATCCCGCAGCTTTTACCTTATAGAAGTTTCAGGTAATGTTCTCTAACCATGTGTTAGATGGTTCTATCATTTCTCATGGTCTTGTTGGCTTTCTCCCTTCTGTTCTCTAACCATGTGTTAGATGGTTCTATCATTTCTCATGGTCTTGTTGGCTTTGCCCAGAAGGGAGAAGAAACTGTGGAATATTCAGAAAGGTGAACACTGCCAGTTCATTTTTGGGAACTTCATGGGTCATTTCCTATTCTATTGCTGGTTTGAACTTGGCATTCTAAATTAAGGGGCTGAGCCCGTACACATTCGGTGGCTTTTTTGAACTTGTCATAAAGTCTGTTAACGTGTAAGGAAAAGGCCCTAGGGTGAGGGTGTTCCCAAAGTATGGGGCCTAAGATGGGGTCCCTCACAGTAGAGTCCAGCTGCACATTTTGGTAATGTCCTATATCCATAAGCACATGATAGGTACTTTAAAAAAATAAATTCTTTCACAGTTGCCTCATGTTTTGTAAGTGGACTAAATTCCACTAACTCCTTGAGGGTCCCAAACCTTCTATGTTTTCTGCCCATTTTCCTCTGAGTTGATATGAAGTTACTTACTGTTGTTGGTTATAACAGAATACAGTTTTTTCTACAATTGTGGGGCTTGACTTCATGGCATATGTGCAATAAACTTTGTAGTGCATCCATTTCAATGTAAAATGTATGGGGTGTTAATTACGATTCGACATTAGTACGTAACATGTCTTACAATTAACATGTTACAACTGTCAGACCACACGGTGAGTTAACCATTGACATGGGTACATCCACCAAGTTCAGATCACAAACGTGCCATGAGATTTGAAGGAAGACCATCTTCCATGTAATTATGTCTTTGAAAAGCTTGCAATACAAGAAATCTTGTGTGCCGACTTGCAAATCTTTAAAGTTTTGGGGGGCCTTTATTCCATGTGTTCATCTATCCCAGGAAACTCCCAGGTTGGCTCACTGGGTAGCTCTAAAATGAAATCATTGATTATTTGATGCATGCCTCGTGCTATGGAGGCTCCCTCACATGTTCATTGCAGCAGAAAGATCAAGGGAAACTTGTAAAAACCATTGGGCTTTACCCCACAATGGATCTTTGACAAAAGGATATTTCTTGAGAAAGACAACTTCAAGGTTTGGATGCAAATGTCACAAGCTCACTCTTATTTTCTACTTAATTTTCTTGCTATTGTATAATGTTGGATTTAACATCATGAATTCCGTATTTGAATTCTAGTGTGCAACACATAGTAAACAAATGAAAAAAATCTTAAGGTATACAAGCTAGATTGTTAACATCCTTTTGGGTGCTACCAAAGGTTTCCATTTTCCATTTATTGACTCTACACATAGGGAAGAGACCACACGTTGGTTTAGGAAAAGTGTTTCCATCCTTCAACTTCAGCCTTAGTTGCGCTTATCTGTCTCAGCACTTACCAGCGCACCATTCATTGGAAAATCATTATGACTCAGTTGTGGAGTTGAATCACAACTGAGCTACCAATGTTCCACCAATCCTTTAGACCCTCCTAATTCCCCCTTTCTCTACCTAGGTGATTATCTATATAATTGGGCAATGACCATAAGTGAGTAGGGGGCGGGTGTAATTAAATGACTACTTTGCAAGTAAGTAACTATGCAAGGCACTTGGTGGTGACTAGCTAGATAGATGCATGTGGACGGTTAGTACTTCGCTTACTACTGTGGTTAGGTACTGGAGGGAAATAATATGAAAAAGTTTTCTTGTTCACTCGACATTGATCCTGCATGGTGTCCTCAGCAGAACAGAATATCGAAAAGGTTGTATCACTTCAGATTGCTATGTTCTGTACACACTTTATAGCTTTCCAGCATTAATGTATACACAGTTTGGACCCAAATTTTCCTTTGTACTTTAGGTGCAGCTACAGGTAGGGGAATGGCAGTACAAAGTGGGTTATATTGTCTGCTCCTCTGCCCCCACCCCCTTTGTTTTTCAGTGTCAACCTATTCAACAACGCATTCAACCATCTCAACCATTGTCATTAGTTATGTGTAACAATGGTTTCATCCAATTTAGTCTGTTTCAACCATAATTGATTGTAGGGAGCATCTCACTAACATGGCAGCACACCCTTAGATCATGTACATTGTTGCGTTCTGACATTTTCATACCTCCTTAATTTGCTTTTACACATTCCAAGTTGTTGGTTGGATGAACCTCATAACTCACCCTCTCATGCATCCAATAACCCCTAAGCTCATTGCTCATGTACAATCAGCTATGTCCAATAAGTGGCTCATACCCATAAGCTGGACACTCATACACCTTGACCATACCATGTAATCTTTCTCCTATACTTTCCATGAGTGTTTTGTCAAATTAACGTGCTTCAAATTAAATGTTTTTCATGTCTATTTTCACATTTGATTCTTTAATATCCAAAACATGACATCTATATACTAAGATATTTGTTTGTTTTGTTTGTGATCATGTCTTAACCCTCCCAAACCATGGGGGGCCCTTACTACACTTTTGGTATAATTGAAAAGCTCTCAGCAAAGCAAAGTCCCTAGTGATCATTTCACAATGTAACAAAAGTCATTGAATTTAATGTGATTTTCATATTGGAGACTAAAAATCAAAACTTTAATTTTTGAACCCATCAATGTCTCTTTATCATATTGACAATTGAGTTCATTGCCTTTTCATTTCACACAAAGATATGTTGTTTCTTTTTCATGAAACTCATGTGAAATTTCCCATTGGCCACCCTATTGATCATTCTCCCATTGTCATCCCAATCAATCAATGCTTCTTCATATCACATGAGGATATACATGATAAATCTCACATGGACCATCCTATTTTCCTTTTCATTATTAGCTGGCTTGTTCACATCCCAAAACTTACACGTGAGGTCGATGATATTTGACTTCACACTTGGGCCAATACGACGTTTTTACAATTGAGTTTCTTTTGAAAAGTCATGTGTCTTATACCCTTGCAGATGATCCCACTTGGGCCGCCTGGGAAAGAAAGGTTCATTAGTCCCAATGGATTGATCCTTTTAGTATGTCAAAGTCTTGAATGGTGTGATGTTCCAAAGTTTTCACACATGTTCTCCAATTCCTTGCAAAATGCATGGCCAGGTTAAAGCCAATAACTAACTCCAATAGTCTTTAGTTTGAGATGCAGGAAATATTCAATTGGGCACCAGTGCACCATGCATATGGATGATGTGTGGACACAAAACACTTTTTTCATTATATTCATGTCCGGTAGGTGACCATGGATGTCATCTATGTACTAACCAGTGTTGGTCAATTATTGCTTTTTAGAAATAATTTTCAGAACCGTTAATTATCAGAAAATTTTGAGTAATAACTGTCAGATAATCTGAAGGTCATAGACTGATTATAGGGTTTTTTCCAAAAAATAAAATAAAATAGATTTAAAAAATAAATTGTATTAGCATTTAAATATTGATAACCTAATTAGCAGCATTTTTTTTGTGGCTAGAAATTGCCAAATGGTTACCTGTTTTCTGGACAGGCTATCTGCAGGCATGAAATTAAGAAAAAAAAGCTAGGGATTCTTTTGGAAAAGTACCGGCGTCGCCTCCCTCATCACTCTCACTTAGCCGCTCCTACTCCCATTGCTAATCAACTTTTCACCAACCCCACTCCCTTCTCTCATGAGTAATTGCCACCCTTCCCCCCCTTCTTTCATCGGCAATAGCCAAAATTTATACACAGTTATTTTTATGTAACCACAAATATGTATGGCTTTGGAGTATATACACGAATGGCAATTTCCTCTTTGAAGATGTCATCACCAAGTGGAAGGACACAAAGGTCTGATATTGTGTTGATGCTTAGTAACAGATGGGTTGTTTATTGAGGTAGCTTAAATTCCTTTTCTGGGGTCCCCTTCATGTTGGGGCATTTTTCTTTCTGTATCAAGTTTTGCACATAAAAAAATTGCAGGTATACATTTTTGTTATTTGATCTTGTTAAAATACACATAAAATGATTGCATAGGTTGGTTTTCAGCTTTGAAACATATTTTGAAAGGTCATGCAGGTCTATGTAGCAGGCTTGAAGATTTTTACTTGATGTTTTAAAAGTTATTTTGTGTAATGTGCACGCTGGAGAGTTTAAGTTTGGAATCTCGACCAGTGTATGTGTGCAAAAATAAATATATTTATATAATTTTACTTGGTCCAATAAAACAATGTATATATATAATTTTACATGGCTACATGTAAAACAACGTAAATATATAACAATTAAAAAATGTGACTTTTACTTGAGTAGGGGAGATTTCATGATGTTTTTAAAAAAAAGCCAGCAAAATGGCCCATTGCAAAAAAAAAAAAAAAACCATCAAAATATACACCCACAAGTAATTCATATGACTTTGCAAGAAGGTCTGGTCATTAAAGATATATAAGAAAATTATCTATAGAGTAAGAAAAACAACACTATAACCCTGAGTTTATCATAAATAGGGTGAGATTCAAAAAAAAAAAAAACAAAAACTTTCGCATTCAAGGGTGGGGGAACCTCAGTTTTGGTGGTGAACTCAGTTTCACCCTGTCTTTCCTTTTTCTTTAGCGCCTCCACTGTTGCTGCTGCCTATTTTCACTGCTCCTACTTGTAAAGCTCCTATAATTAGTCTCGAACCTTGTGCATTAAATGCTGATTTTCAGCATTTCATAAAATTTCCTTACTTTATGGATACCCCTGACAGAAGGGTTTGGGGTGAAAGGAGGCCCAAATACAGGGTGACTTTACAAATAATTTTAGTATTTACACTTACAGGCCCCAAAACATTTACACAGGGCTGTGTAAGTGTATTTGACAAATATTTACACTGGCCTTGTGTAAGTGAATGATTTACACTTACACCAGATTTACACACCTTACATACAGCTATTGACACTTACACGCACAACACTGATCTGGACTCTGGACTTGCACTGTGCAACATGCACTAGTGTTTCTGGACTCACTGTTTGCAATTTTGGTCTGTTGCTTAACATGACTGGGGTTGCAAGTTGGAACTGGGGGTGGGGTTGAGGGTGAGTGCATGCACACTCCTATCGCAAATGGGCAAAGTCTTTTAAGACTTGGGTTCAACTCCCTTAGCAGTGCATGCAATTGTAGTGTGTTTGTTGTCAAATGCTTTCTCCCCTTATTAATTCAAATATCCAAATTATGCTATGTAAATTTTGTTTGGTCATCAAAAGCTCACTCTTGATTTAGCATGATAGCCAATCATGTTATCCAAAAAAAAAAAATATAGCCAATTTATTCGACTCTGAAAATTTACAAATAGCCACATGACTGGGTGTGACCAGTTAAGCAACCTTGAAAAAAGGAAAAAAAGAACACTGCTAGTTAGACGAGAATCAAGTCATCCGAGTAAGTTGTTAGATTTTGAAAATTCAATATGAAACCATTATCAATATTAATCAGTTATCAAAAAATCAAGAATCAGGTGATAAGTTATTAATAATCGACTTGATAATTGAGTCAAAACTCAATACCCAACCAACACTAGCACTAACCACCTACATGCATCTTACCCACCCAATAGCCACCAAGTGCATTACTTAGTCACCTACTTATATGTGATAATCACTTGCATTCCCTACCTACTGATCTGTGGCATGTACCCGCTCACATAAAGACCTAAAAACCTAATTTGCAGATATCTTTATCCATCATAAAAGACTTGTAGGCATGTTTTTTCCTGTGATACTTGGCAGTTACCAATCGAGTATCACAGGAAAAAATAAAAAAATAAAAAATGAGGAACAATCTTTATGTAATGTAAAGCCCTCGGGGGCAAGCTTTACCAAATTGGGGCCTCCACTCAGCTTCACCTTGCAGGGCCCTTATTCAAGTAAAGCCGGTCCCAAGGGCTTTACCCTACACATAGGTCCTAGTTACCTGGGGAAGGGGGAAGTAGGAGGCTTTAGAGGATAATTTACCAGGGTGGAACCTTGGTAACTCAGTTGTAGTTTATCAAAAACTTATTCATAGCAGGTTTCCAATGGATGGTGCACTGGCGGGTGCTTGGGTCATATTATCTGTTGCTCTCTTTTTCATATTCTTTGCAAAAAAAATTGCCTTTCACCATTCCGTGCACAGCTTGTGGAAGGGAGAGCATGCAATTTGAAAGATTCTTTGATTGCACTAAGAAGTTGAAACTTTTCTTTCACTTTTTAAAAAATACAACTGTATGAATCGGTGAAGACTTTTTCATTTGTTTGATGTGAAAGGTCAAAAACTTGCCAACCCAAGTTATCATATGGAAGACATTTGCAAAACTCTTCTACCAAATTAAAAGGGAGAAAAAAAAGTGAAAATATCTCTTATAAGAGAAGCAGATAAATCATGTTACTTGTTAAAATAAATAAAAAAAGCATGAAAAAAGGAAGACATTTGCAAAACTCTTCTACCAAATTAAAAGGGAGAAAAAAAAGTGAAAATATCTCTTATAAGAGAAGCAGATAAATCATGTTACTCATTAAAATAAATAAAAAAAGCATGAAAAAATAGTCCTAACCATCAAGGATTGATTCTTGTTTCTTTTCCTAATATCAAAGATTGAAATTACATCCATGCAAAAGCCCAATTAACTAAAAATCCCAAATTATCCACATTGAAGAAATTGTCAAATTAAGACCAATTTGTCGTATATTTGGATATACCATAGTCATTTTGAGGTTGGGGAGACTGCATTGAAAAAGAGGGTCACACGTTCCTTTGCCAACTACTACAAATTAATTATTATATAGAATTTATACGGAGTTGACAAAAGAATTTGTAGGCGACCACCCTTCATTTCAGGTTCAGACTGATGTCAAACTAAAGCAGGCTAGTTTTTACACTGGTCACAAAACGGCAAGAGCAAAAAAATTATAACTCGGAGACTGGTGATGCAATATTGACCCAAATACTATAATTTCTTACACGTGTTGTAGGAATTATTATTATTATTTTTTCACTTACTGGAGGTAGCACCTTTTCCACCTTCAGAATATGTCGAGTGTCGACTGAGACATGGTTCCATCAAGTGGTCCTGGGCTGTATTAGACTAGGGGTATGTTCCAGAGTTTAATGACGTAGGTTTGTTCTGAGTTTCCGACCGTTTTGGGTTGACATCATTACAGCCGTTCTCCACCATCAAAATTCACATTTGTAGGTGAAACTTTTGGTGAACGAAAAAGTGGAACCAGATTCCGGCAGGTTACTACCTGGTCCACTTCTGAAGAAGGCGGGACAAAAAGCAAGAACTTGAATAAAACACCACAACTGATTACACCCTAGAGGCGCATTATAGTGGCTTGGAACCTTCCAGTAGCTTCTGGAACATACACAAGAAATTGAGGGTATGCAAGAATTGGTCGATCTTTTCTGCAACAATATATTTGTGACAATAAGCAATTTACTGCTGAGGAGGAGGACATGGAAACAAAGCGGAGTGAATTGTGGGGGATGGGACAAATAAAAAATAAAATAAATATATTCAAAGAACCTGTAAACAAACAGAGAGAATTGGGGAGGGGGGATGGTACAAAAAAGCAAAATAAATAAATAAATAAATAAATAATTCCAAGAACGTGGAAACAAGCAGAGTGAATTTGGGGGGCAGGGGCGGGATGAATAAACAAAATGAGTAAATAAAGTACTGTCTGTGACTTCTAGAACCCCAAACCATGTAACTCCAGCCAGTTGTAGCGAGCTGAATGGACAGCAAGTCCTGGAAATACAAATTTTAATTTATTTTTCCCCCTCCAAAAAGAGCAAACATTGTGACAAAATTATTTTTAAAAAGTTTACAACGAATCTGAGAAATGCTCCCTCAAGAGTTTTGTGTGATTTTGAAACAAACGGGCCCAAAGACATTGGCTTGTAACTGAAGGTAACCAACCAGTAAGAAGCCTGAAACTGCAAAAGTTATTAGAGGGGAAAGTAGTACACACATGTGCGCACATCTCATACTTGAGTGTATGGTGCATGGCATTATGCTGCATGTCTTGCACCTGGTATCTTGGCCAGGACTTATGGAGTTTTCCTTTGGGGAACTGCATATGTCACCCAATGAGGTAAGTCCTTCGACAGTATGATGACCAATGCAGTTTGCAGGGTTTCATCATCATCCTCAACAATATTATTCTCATTTGGATCTCATTTGGAGCTCGGTAGAGAGGTTGCAAAATAATTCATGACACATGTGCGAGATAATCTACCTTACCTTAGGCTTAGTTTCGTCATTAATTCATCCTTCAAATATTGAAATGAAATTTTAGGAAATTATGAAGTTGAGGTGTAGAAAATCATCATAATTATTGCAGGCTATGAATATGAAAAAAATTCACTATAAATCAGATGACAATCTCATAGTAGACTATTGTAAATCATGAAATAATAATAAATCATTTTTTTTATATGGATTGCTTTTTGGGAAATTTTATTTATTTGTTTTGTCAATGTGAAAAGCTGATCCTAATCTCCAGTATGTGGTTGTATTTATTTCAATAGAAAATATATGTGATATATTCCAGTATAGGACAGTCCTTTGCCGGCAAGAACCTCCAGTTTCGGCTTTAGAAAATAAATAATTGTTTACATTTCTGAAATTGACCTGGGAATCTGATTCCAGTTTCCAAATTCAGTCATGGTTCAGATCTGGTTCTTACGAGCCAGAAATGGAACATGGATTGAGTATCCGCCCAACATTGGTAGATAACATGTGCATATGTACTCATTTTGACAACCGTGTAAGATGTGCACGAAGGAAAAAAAACTGTGAGAAAAAACCAATATTCAGTTGTTGTGTTAATAAGCTTCTGTCACAATATCTTTGAAAGGAGGGGAGGGAGAATTAAGGGTGGGATTTGCAAATGTGAGAGAAGGCGAGAATACAAAAGATGTAAGTTCTGAACACATTAGCAAGTGTAGGATTGCTCTAAAAATAGCAGTTATAGAAAGAGAATCAACTGAAGAAAAATCAGAAATATTAAGCTGATTAGTAAAGCATCTGCAGAAGCTTTTTACTGTATTTGGAGGGCACGTTTATCAACTGGAATCTATCCTCCATAAAATAGTGGGGCATGTCAAAAAATGAAATGCCCACTCCAATGTACATTTAGCTTTGGGAAGTACTCCCTCCCTGCTCTTTTTCAATTGTATCTTGTGATACTCTCACTGTGTCACCAAACAATAGAAAAAAAATGCTGATGCTTTACACTGGGCAACAACCCCAGAGCAGAGTACTTCCAAATAAAGCACTCCTCAGCTCTGCCTCAGGCAGACGACTATTTCAGGAACAGCCAGCTCCTTTGGACATTGCCTTACACTTCAAAGTCATCAAGAATTCTTTGGTAATTATTGAGTTGTGAACTTCTTCAAACAAAAATGGTTGCAGTTGTTGTAGATACTAGAAAAACTACCTGACAAGATTCTTTCTCATCCTGGTTTATCAAAGGGGGAAAAAATCACATCATCCTTGAACTTTTACTTTCGGAGTCCATAGTGCATACATACATATCTGAGGATTGGAACATACGGCACCCCACCCAGCCCTGACTAGCCAAGGGTGAACCAGGATGAACAACCAGTACTTGCACTGAAACCTTCACCTTCTTGAGGGAGGCCTCCTAGGCCTATAGTGAATCCAAGAAACAATAAATTTGGACTTGAAGACCAAGACTTTAGTGATTTATTTAACCTCGACACCATACATTTAAAGTGTTTATAAGCATCCCAGAAGATTTAGGGATTTTATTGATGGTGGACTAGAAACCACACCAAACCATTGTGGACCCAAGTAGTTGATAGCCGCTGCTATTGTATTGAACTAATGGTAGTTCATCGAGATATAATTATAAATCTAGTCAAGTTTTATATTGAGACTCAAACCAAAAGCCGTGAACACAATCTCTTTCATCTTTTTGTCTGCTGATCAGCATGCACCCGACACCACCACAGTGCCCAAAATTAAATTGTTTCAATTTAAAACTCAAGGCTTTCTTGTTGCATTTTTAAAACCTCCTACTTATACAGCCAGAGAACTTGTATAAAAAGAGATACCGTAGTAAGGGCCATCTTCAACAAAAACATGCCAATACTTGCAATGCATGTACCCACACCATCACAATTTATCCCACGGGGTTTGCCCAAGTTAAATTCTATAATTAAGGGCGGCTCCAACACAAACATGCCAAATAATTCCAATGCATGGCCCCCAACATCACCACAATTTATCCCACGAGGTTTGCCAAACGTTGAATTATTACAATTTGAATCACAAGGCTTTCTTTCTTGTTGTACTTTTTTAAACCTCATATTTATACGGCTAGAGAGCTTGTATTTGTCCAATCGTAGTAAGGGGCGGCTTCAACACAAATATGCTAAATAATTCCATTGCTTGCCCCCAGCACCACCACAATTTAACCCACAAGGATTTTTGAAAACCTCGTGCTAAGTATATGGCTAGACAACTTGGACTTTTTTTAGAACCGGTACCATAGTATAGTGGCTTCAACACATGTCTATTGAATACTTAATTAATATTGGAGAATCCATTTCCAAAAAGAAAATCTCTAAAGATTTCTAAAGATTTTTCATTTTTCATGACAAACATTTGTTGTTTGAAAAATATAATTTATGAAATTAGCAGCATTTTAAAAAATAATGAAAATTCTATTGAAATCACCAAGGTACTATAGTAGTAGCTCAGCCTATGTTTAGGTTTTAATTTCAGCAAGAGATTATTTCACTATCCAGATCCAAATTTGGTTTTAACCAAATTCAGAACCTTTGATCCAAATACCCCAAAACCAAGTTTAGAACTTGTACCTAAACTTCCTCAATACCTTGAACTACTTGCCAACACTGCTTTTTATCAACATGGGGCAGTTTTATTTTTTCCAATTTTTCAATGTTGCCAAAGTGACAATCATTAAGAACAAGATTTAGCCACATTTGGCTATAAAAATCTTAGATTTATTTTTTCCCCCTAATCCTTCTATACGGTAGGTATGTACTAGGTAGAAATTTGGTGATTATTTTTTTTAAAGCTTCAAAATCTGACAAATTTAGGTCTTTACCGAAGACTCATTGAAATAACAGCCAGGGGTTTGATGCAAAATCTAATACCCGCTGGCGCTGCATTGTACTGTGGCAACAGTGTAGGTGCCGGCTGGTTCACGGAGCCACCCTTCCCTCCACCCCAAGAAACACAAAACAACACTGGGGCCACTGTGAACCAGCACCCACCAGTGCACCATCCATTGGATGCCAGTTATTACTCAGTTGTGGATGAACCTCAACTGAGTTTATATTTGGTTTCACCTTGGTAACCAATTCTGGAGGAAATAGGTCTCATATATAGGTAGGTAGGTAGGTAGGAAACTAGGTAACTATTAGGTAAGTGAATGGTTTCTAGATAGGTAAGGGCTGTATTTACTACCTACCTACTAACAACCTGTTTGTGGGTTGTTAGTAAGTAGGTAGTTTAAAAAAAGCACTGAGCTAACCACCGTGGTTAGCTAGGCAACTGGAACCCAACAGAAAACTGTTTCCTGACCACTTACCATTCATCCTTCATGCTGCGCTGGTGGGTGCTGGTTCACTGTGGCCCAACACTGGTAGCTAGCTAAACCTAAACCCTAAACCTAAATTTTCAGGGAAAACCTATTGAAATTTGACACAGAGAATCCCCTAAATATCTAATGAAAAGTGTCAACCTATTTTGGTAGGGAACAAAACAACCAGAAGATTCCCTTCAAAGCTCCCCTTCAAATGAAGA
>Ga0116229_10000418_pt1 | contig 55621 bp, 52 predicted proteins | sample S1TSphgellanicum_3_FD_87313 | JGI IMG/M metagenome (GOLD analysis project Ga0116229, IMG submission 87313) | Host-associated microbial communities from peat moss isolated from Minnesota, USA - S1T2_Fc - Sphagnum magellanicum MG | ecosystem: Host-associated > Plants > Peat moss > Unclassified...
AAAAAAAAAAAAAAATAAAATAAAAAAAATTTTATATTATATATATATATATATATATATATATATATATATATATATATATATCATCAAATCCTTTACATATTTTTCTAATAGGAGGTGTAGGCACTAGGAAAACATTCACATTCATGTGTATTATGCAAAACATGTTGCAATATTATATAAGACAAATGTTGACCTTTAAAAACTCAAAATTATAAAATTAGCATACATAGGAAAAGCTACATCCAACATTAATGGCACAACAATACATTTTGCACTTGCCATTAAATAGGTTTTCAATAACATCACCTATTTTCAAAGATATCATTTTTATTAATGAAATTTATTTAAGAACACTACCAAATATATAATACTTTGTCATATTTGTTTTACACAAATGCCAAAACAATTGAACAGAACAAAATCATATTGCAAAACACACTAGGTCAAACATTCAGATTTCATGCAAAAAATATTCATTTTAAAACATGTCCTCCACATTTCAAATTACCAATGGTACCATGCCAAATAGCTAGCCTCCATCATGAATTGTTCGTCAAATTATGTGTAGGAACTCGCATAACATTATATGGCCTTGTCACTTGTCAATGGTGTAGATGATTTTTTTTTAATCATACTAAAACCTTTTCAAAATCATTAATATGAATATGTTTTCAAAACCTTCAAATTGGAATCAACACAAGATTTGAGAATTCACAAATGTACAAAGAATTCCCTACACTTGATAAAAATTGAACAGCAATTGAACAAAAAATTATTGAAATACAAATAGATAGCAATCCTATTCATACCATTACAAAAATACAATCCCTTGTTCAATTGTATCATGCACAAGGTTTAACTCTTTGATCATGTTAACATTTGATGCATCTCCTGTAACAAAACATCCCCTCACATACATAGTGTTATTTTCGTATTGGTTCAAAAGACCACTTATATTTATTTTCTCCATCATCAAACAAAAATTTACATATAGATTCCATTGTCGAACAAGAAATGTTGTGTTTAGAAACATCACAATATAAACTAACAATTCTTAACTTGAAATCTTATTGAAATTTGTTTATAATCATACAATCCCTTAACACTTGTTCATTATATCGATAGCTTTGTGAACCAAAATTTGCTTGCATCATATATTCTTTGTCTAAATGAAACAAAAATATAAGAATACATTTGTACATATCAAGAAATTCACAATGTCATATTAAATAACAAATTTAACATCTTATCTCGTTACAATCAACACAAAACAATGATACTTTTCCGATGAAATTGTTTCTTTGTCAAACACAAATTCAATAAAAAACTTAGGTATAAAATTCATTGTCTCAACTTTCAATGAAAATACACACAAAACAAAGATGTAGTTGCAATTTATAATCCACCAAAAATATAAATATCTGATTTCATCTCTATTTTAGAACCTATTCTCCAAAAAAACACCTACAAATTGTCTAATGACAATAATTGGGAATTTTAATATAGACATTTTAATACACACAATACAATCAATGGAGCTACAAAAAAACCATGAATAAATATGATTTACAACTTGTTTCCTTTGAAACAACCACTATTTATAACACTCAAATTGATCACCATATGTATTAATGTGCTATTACAACAATGCCATTTTCAATCAATTGAAGCTTATTAGACAAATCATAGACCCATACACATTGCATTCATATCATGAGACTATGTCCCAAAATTTACCCTACCAATTAATACAACATAATCTCCATCACATTCATGATTTATTCAAACATTCATTATAAGTTCTAAAATTTGGCAATGCCTCTGTGTAGTAGTGACACCTTGTTTTGCATTTGTAATGGTAACACACTGGTTGGGATGATAAACAATTTTTCACAAGTTTGAAGCTCGACTCTCAAAAATTTCAGCAAATATATCAGTAAAATTCAGTCTTCTTCATCTTGTCCCACCAGATCTCCCACTTTTTCATGGGGATTTTGTGGATGCTGGGATGGGCTTTCCGGGCTTTACACCATGTAAAGCCCTTTCAGGAGGGCTGAGTGGAAACTGAGGACCTTGGCTCCTGCCTTGCACAGGTCCCTTATTTCTGCACAGCCCTCCTCCTAGGGCTTTTACCCTACACATTCAGCACTGGAATGACACACACAAAGGGCACACATAAAAACACACAGACAAGAGTTTCTATAAATTTTCATCTTGTTTACAGGATTGTATTAGGAAGAAGTTTTGTTGATAAGAACCCATTTACAATCCTTTTTTTCTGGGAGAGAAAAAAAGCTGTGCACTTAAAAACATGATCAAAACTCTCTTGATTGATCGATTGATGGCTGCCTCAACTTCAACATCACAGTATTGTACAATTTGTAAACAAAAACTTGAAATTGTCAAAAGTTGGTAATCGGCTGCACCTCAACTTCAACATCACAGTATTGTACAATTTGTATATGAAAAACTTGAGATTGTCAAAAGTTGGAAAACATGCAAATTTGCTCACTCAGGAGTTCACAGGTTGATGATCTGCAGATGTAGAAGTAACAGGCAGATCCTCTGACCCCTCCTTGGCATTCAAGCTCTGGCCTGTGAAACACACACAAAGAATCAAGAAGAATCAAACCATCAAGCCTCAAATATCAATATGATGATGGGTAGTGGCAGAGCAGCAGTTAGAGAGATTCTTGTTCACATTTGTAGAAAGTATGAATTCAGCAAAAAGAACAAGTCTTTGAGAATTTTGTTGTTGTTGGCATTTGACAAAACTACAATTCAAACAGAAAGAAGAATTCCTCAAGATTTTTGGTCAGCATTTCGAGAAAGTAGGAATTCAGCAGAAGAATCCTCTGAGATCTTTGTCATTGTTGGCATTTGAAGGAAGTCAGAATTCAGCAGAAGAAGATGAAGAATTAGAGATTTTGTCTTTTCTGTTTTGGGTTTTGATTCTTGGAGGAATGTTTGTTCTTGCAACTTGTTGCTGCTGCTGCTGCTGCTGCTGAAGCTCTGAACAATAAAGAAGAAAAAATCTCAAAGCGTTTTTTGATGAGGAATTAATTACATACCAGCAGGCACTTCACTGATCTTGGTGTGCAGGGAAAGAAGGAGGATGATCATCCACAGCAGCAGAACTTCCTGTATCACCTTTCTTGCTGAAAAGAGAGCTTACAGCACCAGTGATGCTGCTCACAAGTCCCTGTGGCGCAGGAGCAGCAGGCTTCTCATCTTTGCCAGGTGTTTTGTCGTTTGCAGAGCTATGAAGAGTCGAGGATGCAGAGCTTGTTGTGCCAAACACACTCTCTTTCAACGTTGCTGGCAACTTGCTCAAAGACTCAGTCATTTCCTGTGCCAGTGCTTTGTGCTCATCCCCAGGTGCCGTTGCAGTTAGCACTCTGTCTCTGGTGTTGTATGCGCGATCTGTTGCTCCGGTAGTAAAGCTCTTAGCAGCATCGCTTGTAGTCGTCACGTATCCCTTCGTCTTGTCGAGAAACGACGGCGCATTCGGATCCGAAGGTTTGTCCAACCCCAGACTCGCAGCTACACTGTTCTTCATTCCAACGACGGTATCTGTTGCTTGTTGAGTGTAAGTCTTTCCTGCTGGCTGAGTGCCAGCTCCAGCGGTGGACGAGGCGGTGGAGGACGACTTCTTCGTCTCCTGAGCATTCTCAGCGGAGCCTGAATAGTAGCCGATTGTTGAGCCGACTGCACCTGCAGCCGCTGCAGCAGTTCCGATCACTGTGTTCTTCAAAGCAGTGAATCCTCCTCCTCCTCCTCCAGCATTGTTATTGTTCGCAGCAGCGCTCTTGCTCTCTGGATCAACTGCCTGAATATTGTTGCCATTGTTCTCCTCTCGCGTTGTCGAGGATTGCTGCTCCGTCGGATCCAAAGACAGTTTCTTCAAATGATCGTGTACAGCATGCGGTTCCGAGGGGAGACTGCCAGGGTGAAAACCGACGTCATCGGCAGTTCTCGCTGCTGCAGTCCCTTGCTGTCAGTCGAGACAATTCCTACTTATTGTCAATTTCAACATCCAGAGACTGAAGCGAGACACGAAGAAGCATAAGTCGTTGCAAACTTCCAAACCAAGCGCGCGACTGATCCCTGTAAACAAATGGATCGCAGTTTCCTACAGATCGACACAAACAAAGCCGGAGGAAAAAGCTTCGAGAGCTCGAATTGTGCATGAAGAATGCATGAAAAAAATAGATCTACTGCACCTCTTTCGTATCGTTATTGTCGGATTCATTCTCCTCGCCGCCGCTGCCGCTATCGTCCTCGTGATTATCTTCTTCAGAATGTCTATCGTCGTCTGTGCCATCAGATCCATTGTTCTTGTGCTTCCCGAATGGCACTTTGTTTTTCAGCTTCCTCATCTTGTTTTTCAGAGTCGGAAGCTTGGCTTTGTCTTTCATCTTCCCGACGAACGACTTCATCCCGCCGTTTTGATCGTCCTCAGCAACGACCGCATTCTCTCCTGCAATCAATCAATCAATCGCACACAAAAAACTTCAGATCCTGAATTCTCTGTGTCTCTGTTTCTGTCTCTGTCTGTCTGTCTTCTGTCTTCATGCTCTACGAGAAATGCCCGCGCACTTTTTTCTCCAACAAAGTAGAACGCAAAGAAAGAAACGCATCGAATGACGTACCTTCAGATCCTTCGTAGACCTGCGACATTTTCGAAGCTCCTCCTTCCTTGCGAAGCAGACTCACCACAAAACACACCACGGGAAAATAAAAAATAAAAAAAATTTAAAGCACAGAGGAACAAGCACAAGACCTGAAAGGATACTAGAGTCCCAAAACAGACCAACACAGAGAGAGAGAGAGAGAGAGAGACACACACACACACACACAAGCAGGGAGCAGAGCTCGAAGCTTAAAAGAGAGCAAGATCAAATGCAATTCTGCTTAATAAGACAGATCAGAGATTCGTAATCAAGTGAAAAAAAAACACACGAACAAAAGTAAGCAGAATCACTAATTGAATCTTTCAATTAAAAAAAAGAAGTGAAGATCGAGCAGCAAATCGAGACTAGAATCACGAGCAGAGAGACTCGGAGATCGCAGCATAAGAAAGCACAGAGCACAGCAAGCAAACAAGCAATCGCGCGCTCTAGCCTGCCGCCTCCGCTGACGTGGAAAATCAACCCACCACCACCTTACCACCTACTGCCTGCCACCTGTCTTCACCACTGCCCCGTGGCTCCAGCTGGCAGTCACTGGAACACAAGGTCGTGCTCCGTGCACGTGGCAGTGTAGGAGACGACTGAGGGTACTGCGTCGTCAGGATATTAAGAACGGTAAATTAAAAATTAATATTGCACATAATACCAGAACCCCGTGGCTTTGGATTAATTAAAAAAAGTTATGTATATAATTTATTATATTATTTCAAAAATTAAGTATAATTCATACCCTTTTTAAAAAAATAATATTTCAACATTATGATGCCATTTGTATTATTTCCTACTTTCATTACTTATATTCATGATTTGTACAATATAAAGAGTAAAATAGATAAGTTACTATTCTTAAAAACATTTTGCAAATGGCAAGGAATATGTATTGTAATATTTGAAATCATTTTACATGAGAAATAGTTGTAATGGTTTTTATCAATATAAATTTTGTAATTATTATATTTTGAAATCATGAAATGCACTTCAAATATTTAAATAATTATTTTTAATTGTGTGCTCTTTGAGCAACGTTTCAAACTGAGCAAAATTCCATCTCAACCTTCATAAAATTTTCATTGTATGTTCTCAAATGATTTTGAAGAGTTCAATCATTATTCATGTCAATCTCACATTTGATTCCCCTAGACTTAGTGACTTTGCATTCTTTTGCTTGCTTTTTCTTCTTATCAAAAATTTCCTGAGAATGTGCACCTAATAAAAAATTTCATTAAGTTCAAGGAGAAAATGAGTAGTAGCAACAGAATAGAAAATTAAATAAAAACCCCAATTCAAAGCTCGTCATCCACTCCATCGTTGAGGATTTCATGAAGTTTTGCTGCTGACATGGCATTCATTCATTCTTACACCCAATCACCGTTTCTTATCAAGCTCCAAAAACAGATAAGGTAGCTCACAGTTGCTAGCTCAAAAAAGTAGGTAGCAAACTTGACTACATGTGTAGGTGCTTGCCACCTTCCACCTGACTACATACCAACTTGACAATGTATGTTTTCTGACAGCTTTTGCCTGACTAGGTACCAACATAACAATGTATGGTGTGTGCCAGTTTTTGCCTGACTAGGTGTCAACTGAACTATATATGGTATTTGCCAGCTTTCACCTGACTAAGTAGCAACTAGCAAAACTCAACAATGCATACTACCTTTCCCCTTTCCCCTTTCCCCTGACTAGGTACTGACTTGACTATGCCTGGTATTTGGCACACTTCACCTAACTAGCTAGCAACTCAACTATGTATGCTATTTGTCAAGTTTCAGCTGATGAGAGGCTGGAGCAGGGCCATCCACCTGGTCCCAGCAAGCCAGGTGGCTCAAGGTAACTAATACCTAGTCCATAATCCCAGGCCTTGATTGCAGCAAAAAGCCAAGGAAGGGAAATCATGATACCTGTTGCACTTTGTCACCAGCAATCTGCAGGTGAGTGCCTCATACCACAGTGACTGCAGAGTCCACAATGCTTGCCACACTTTTCTTTCCATCTGGCTGTTGAGTTTTTACAAATAGCCCCTGATGACAGTCCACCACCATTGTAGTAGGGAGGCCTTACAAGTGGGGAATCAAAAGTTTAAAAGAGTGCCCAGTCAGTCCCATCCCACCCAAGGTCACTACCACAATTGCTGAAGAGACAGTGAACATGAACTACTTGACTTCTAATAGTACCTTACCCCACCCAATGTTGAGGTTGTTCACAATAAAAAGACAGGAATATGAGAAAAAGTGCAAGACGACAAGGGTGTATTCACTTCTATGCCCCACTTTGCATTCTATAGATCTTATGCCATGCATACGTTCATTGAACACCTGATCCAAAACACTGCAGAGAAAAGCAGAGAACTAGTGGCCAAGCAGAAGAAAATCTAATCCCTGTGTTTTTGCCATTAACTTAATTAAAACATAACAGCGTTTCTACAATGCTGTGTGAAACAGAACACACATCAAATGTTGCCCCCCTCCCTTGAGTGTGCGGCATCTGCTCCAAGGCCATACAATCAATCATGTCAACAGCACAAAGACTCTTCAGGAATGATAAATGTCATGATTCAGGCTTTCTTAGCAGTCACCACATCCTGGATCAAGTCTGCTGCATGCTGGACAGTTACAATCTGTTCTGCATTATCCTCATCTAGTTGGATGTCAAATTTCTCTTCAAGGGCCATCATGATCTCCACCTGCATCCAGCCCACCCCAATGGATTACTAGTACACAGGCCTGATCAAATCAAGTAGATGGTTTCTCCAAAACAGGAAGTAACAACACGGCCTAGTTAGTCAAGACTAAGATCCATCCAGAGCAAGGCTAAATGTATGCAGACTAACATGGAGGAGCACCAACCAGTTCCGTGTACCATTTCAATACCCCACACTCATTGCACTTGTACTTGACAAATTCATAAGGTCATCCTCACAGTCTGACATCACTAGGAGGGAGTGAGGCAAAGTCATGAAGTTATCTTACTAACATCTAATGCAAGATTTGAGCTAGAAATATCTGCAGTCAAGACCTTGAGTCCCTTGGTGTTTTTCACAGTACACTCACCGTGTCAAGCGAGTCAGCTCCAAGGTCAGTAAACTTTGATTCTCCCCGCACATCCTTTACATCAATGGCCAACTGCTCTGCAATAACTGCTGAGACAACTTGAAAAGTCTCTGCATCAGCCTGCAGTATGTGAGCACATCACATAAGCAACAGACAACCACAGCTGCTGATTTTGAGTAGGAAAACATCCCATACATTTTCCTTAAAAAACCTGAAACCTCAAGGTGGGCACAACATGATTGCTCACATTCAGAAGGTAGAACAAGCTGTGCCACAGCCATTCACAACATTGGCACAGACTATCAAAGATTCTTCATAACAATTCTTCATGATAGGAAATGGAATGTACTAAGCCAGAGTAACTCTACCATTGCTGCCCAAAATAGAGAATACAAGTGTGTGGGAAAGAATCCCAAAACCAATATCAGGGAACTCAATCTTTGAACCCCTCAGGTAATCCACAAGTCAACAATAAGGGCCAGAACATTTTTACTCACGGCTGCAGAGATGCGTAGAGGACGTCTAGAGGAGGCAGCCACAAGCCTAATAACAGTTGGCCTTTGCTTGAGCATGGGAAATGCTCTCAATCCATTAAAGCTTGCTGCAGACTAAAAACAGCAACACAACAAGGTGGGGGCGTTAAGCAAGCATTTTTGGACATCCCACACACATCAGTTTCTAAGGCAGACCAAACAAAAAAAAACAAATAATGCGAGCGCACAAAGCTCCTGAGATGCAGAGCTACCAACAGGTCCAAAACCCTCACAAGTCCAAAAAGGCAGCCATTTCAAACATTCAAGGGCAATATCATCTCTCTACTGCCAAAAAAAAGCTTCTGAACAAAAGGGAAACGCTTTAGTACTTGCCTAGCATCCAATGCATTAAAAAAAACTAGGGCAAGGGTTTCAGCAGAGACATGCCGCTCACAGCTTCTTCACCAGGGTTCCAAAACCAAGCGGAAAAACTAAATAAACAAGCAGAGAGAGAGAGAGAGAGAGAGAGAGAGAGAGAATATACGCCTCTGAAGAAGAAAAGAAGCAAAAAGAAACACACACACACACACACAAGCCAGCGACCCCACTCACCAACTTCTGTGAAGCCGGAGCGAGAGATGCTAAGCTTACGGCTGCAATACTTCCCGAAGCAAGAGCTTGAACCGATGATGCCATAGTGCGGAAGGCTTTAAAACGAAACGAAATAAGAATTTTTATTTTTATAGGGTGTTGAAAGGAGAAAGGACATGCAAGGTACACACACACACACTCCCGCAGCGTAATCACTAGCGCAGATGCGAGCGGAGCTCCGTGCAAGCAAGCAAGCAAAGCGAGCGAGCGTCGCGAGGAAGACGATGACCTAATCCGTCTCCTCTTCCCGTTCGTAGTGCGAAGCTTTCGGTTGCCACCCTTTTCTAACAGGTGGCAACACAGTACCTAGTGTTCGGTGTAAAAATTTGATTTATTACCATTCTTTTTTTTTTTTAAATTGTGTGTATATATATAAATAGATAGAGAGAGAGAGAGTTTTTGGGGGGGAATTAGAAATTAGTGTCAAAGGGTGAATTTCAGGTAATTATGGGAATTTGCAAGTTTCAATGGTTTTTTTAAATTTTTTTTTTTGTAAATTTGGAAAATGTTTTTGAGCCATTTTGTTGCATGTTACAATTTATTTTGTTGGGTTTTATGTTACCAAAGTACTAAAAATAGAATTTTGAACCTAATTTTCGAAATTGAACTAGGTAGGTAAGTAGGTAGGTAGGTAGGTAGGTGGGTATGAAAAAGGTAAATGAAATCGGGAACTTGTGTGCTATATAGGTAATAAAAAAGTACACCTAACTAGGTACCTAGCCTTGCAAATGAAAGGACAAGTTGAGAAAAAGAGGAAGGCCGCCAATGTTGAAAATGAATGGCCAAAGCCACAAAATGAAAGGCCATGTTAAGAAGACAAAAAGTTGAAGGGCCACCAATGTTGAGAATGTATGATCAAAGGCCACAAATTGAAAGGCCATGTTGCGAAAAAAGTTGAAGGCAATGATCATAATTTTAATGACCTAATTTATGACTAGAGAAGGTAAATTTTTATGGCATTTAGGGCTATGGTTTTTGCTAGTGAATAGCAGAGTTGGCTCTGGCACTTGAGTTTAGAATAACAAATTTGGCTATAGTATTTTGAGCTAATAGAAAATTTGGCTTTAGGGTTTTGGGAGTGGTAGTAGATTTGGTTACTTAGTGTATGGCAATATGCACAATTTTGCAACCAGTTTTTAATACGAGGACAACATTTTGGCTATACACTTCAAAGTTGCACAGGAGATGGCTCTCACAATCAAACTTACAATTTCCACACAATGCATTCCAAAATCATACATGCTGCTTGGATTTTTGGAAAAATTGAATTCAAAGGCCTCAAAAGATGAATCTGCCCTCACAACTTACAAAATGTGAATGAGAAATTCAAAAACAAAAGTTATTGTGGGCAAACCTAACCATCTACATGGTACCTCATGCGTATTTCCTTCCATGCTACAATGGTTGCATCATATGGAAAATTGGTGATAATGTAAACTTTCTAGGTGGACATGTGGACACACAAGTCAAGGTGTGTGGTTAGCCGGTTGCACAACTTGCTTTTCATGAAAGCTAAATTGTTGAAGGTCCATTCATCTTCCATCGAACCCAATACCATCACCATTGCTATTTCAACAACCTTCATGTATTCACTTAATTTATGGACTAAAAGGGTAGAAGATTGGATCTTCAACCACATATGAGTAACAAGGTTTACATCTTTGGATTCTTGCATCATTGCCATAGCATTGTGACTCATGGTGAACCTAAAATGAGAAGCTTGGACATCAAGCTACCTTGAATCCAAAAGCTTAGGAACTATAACTCCTCCTTTCAACTTTTTGTCATCATGGAATGCAAATTTAATCAAATCTAAATGGGAGAGGAAATCGTTGGCAGTTGTCTTTTCACATATCCAATACTAGTGGTAACCCGTGCCTGCAAGGCACAGCATGGCACTAAAGCTTTTTAAAATTTTCAAACAATCGGTGTGGCTATATAACCATGGTTCCCAAATTTTCAGGAAAAAAAAAGAACGTCTAAGAACCAGTGCGTTTTTTTACCGGTTCTTTCGTAAAACCTCTGGTTCTTCTTTTGAAAGAACCGAAACCGGTGATTTTTTGATTATGGGGAAAAAAATTCAAAGAACCGGAACCAACATTGGAACCAACCACCATTAGTGGGTTATTAGAAGGGTGGTTCTTACCATTCGTTCTCACGGTTCTCAAAAAATCAATGAACTAAAATATGGAACCGACTGTTAAACACCGGTTTCCATCGGATCACACTGGGCTAGAGTGATTCAGCACCCACTGGCACACCATCCATCCACTGGATGCATGAACACCGGTTTCCATCGGATCACATTAGGCTAGAGTGATTCAACACCCACCGGCGCACCATCCATCCATTGGATGCCTGAACTTGTTGTGGATGAACCTGAACTAGTTATAACTGTCACTAACTGATTGACAAACTTGCTGAATTAATATAAACATGAGTGCGAGTACGCCATGCCAAGAACGGCCATGACTTATACATCAAGAAACCTATGAAACAACTCAAAACATAAGTTTGAGGCAACCTCCGAATATGTAGCCTTGACTATTTCAAGTATGGCAATTTGGTTAGTTAGGATGCACATGAACATAAATATCAACAAAACTTCCGCGGTGATGAAGACCATACTATTGACTAGCAATGTTAAATGCTAAGTGTGATGGCACATACAAATCAGCAGGGGTTCATGTGAAGCCCAAGTGAATGGCATTAGATCACTATAATATTCATGAACAGCTAAAAACTCATTGAAAGTTGAATCATCGTACTTACATAATACATTGACATAAAGCTGATATAATTCAACCTTTGTCGATTTCACTGCGTTAAAAAACTCACAAATAAAAACATCCCACCTTTAAACATATTTGATTGATGTGTGCATTATTTCCAACATTGAAAGGATGCATGGTAGACCTAGAACTAACTCCAAATCACACAAAAGATCCAAATTATCCCAAGTAAGTTTGTTTTTGGGTGCATCCATGTACATCTTGACAAGCAGGGACTTCTAATCCGCTAACAACCACTTCAAAGGGCTAAGCATGGATATCCAACGGGTTTTGATGTTGCCTAGCAACTTCAAGCCCTTGGTCTCTAATATCTTAGCAAGGTTCACAAATTCCAACATTTTCTTTGGATTGTGAAAAAAAAAAATGTATAAAGACTACAAGATACCTTCAATGCGCGCAACCAAGGACAATTTATTCAACATTAGAACAACTAGATTGGTTCGATGTGCTACACAATGGACACTAATGACATAAGAAGTAGTTTGCTCCCATGTTTATGTAATCACCTCATTTCGAATGCCCTAGAACATAGAATCACCATTGCATCCAAGGCAAACCCACTTGGAGGCCCACGGCTTCATCAGTAAAACCCCTATACCCGCCCATGGCATTCAAAATAACAACCTTAATGTTGTTTGAGGTTGTTCCCATCTCAACCTTTTTAAGGGTCACAAAATTGGAATTTGTTGCCAATTTTTCGTCATGTATGCATGGATGTTGATCCACTGTCGAGCATCAATAGTGGTCACTTCATCTACACTGACAACAACATAGTTAACACTTGAAATAATAGACATTGTTTTCAAAAGGACAGCATCATGCATGGCTTTAACGATCTGCCAACCACTATTATCAGATTAGTGCTTCAATGACGTGTTCTTGACCTTCAACAACAACAACAAAAATTCATAAGGACTCACATTTCAACATGGACCTTCCATACATGAATATGTGTAGGACAATAGCAAATTGAATGGATTTCTTTTGAGCACCAAAATGAAACCCTTATTGTACTAAAATCATAATAGTTTTAGAATTCCGCCCAATGAACACCCTCTCATTCTTGTAATGTGTAGCATCATTGCAATAATACCAGTCACCAACAGCCACACCTAAACTAGGTATAATCACCTTTCAACAACCAACATGTTTTTACAACATATCAAATTTAAGAGCCAACAACTTTGGCTTTCTTGAAATCTTGTTGCAAATAATGTATTAAACTTGAGAAACCAAGCCATCATCCCCAACGATGGGTTCTAACCATGGAAAACAACAATCCCATGTATCCTAAAACGCACAATTTTTTTCATAAAATCTCTTGGGTTTTTTCTTAGCAAATGGTTTAAAAGAATTTAAAGGTTCCATTCCAAAACTTTTGTTATTCTCAAGATTAGTATTTGAATGTGAACAAGCTTTTGTCCCGACTTTAATGCTTTCAAGTTTGCTACTAGAAGCTCCTTGGTAGGAGCTAGATCCAACATGGGCCATTGGTTTAGTGTTAGGATTTGGCTCAACACTAAAAAACAACTTGAATTTGAAATGTTTTGGCACCTGAAGAGGAGGAGCCATTGCTCTACTAAACCCTACACTGTTTATGGAACCTTAATGCAACAGAAACGTTCAACAAACATGAAAAAACAAATGGGAGAAAGGAAATGTAAAACTTGATTAAAGTCTTTTGACTATCCTTATATTGATTGTGAAGAACCCCAATGCAACACAAATGTTCAACAAACACAAAAAAACAAGAATAATAAAAGAAGTGTAGAACCTAATTGAAGTGTTGGTCATGTTTAGTGTGTATTCATTTAAGTTCGTCCACCACAAGCCATTGCGCGTGAACCTCAAACACCCAATTAACATAATGAAGAGTAGACCAACAACACTTCATTTTGTTACACCCCCCATTATAATCAACTTGCCATTGAACACCAAAATAGTTTAGCCTTAAACCATGCTGCCAAAAACAAAAGAAACATTGAAGATCTTTGCACACAAAACATGATGAACATAAATTTTAGTTCTAAACCTTGAACATGTAGAAATTACGATTGACCCCATCTAAGAACGCAAGTAGCTTGCGTAACATAATGAAATTGATTAGTGAATGAACCCCTAGGGTGATCTCCCGTTTATTCACCAATGAGGATTTGCAATGCTTGTCTCGTCGACAATGGAGGTATGGTGATTGTCAATTTGTTCAACAACAAGATTAACAATCTGATCCTTCTTTGGGCGATGGAATTGGCACATCCAATGGTGGAGCGTTTGTGCACATGGCAATATCAAACTTTGATTTTTGTGTAGATGACAATGGTACAAAGTAGTAGTTATTAGTTGCAAGCAATTAGGGTTAATGATGAGTGTTAATATCCCACAACAAGTGGCAATAAGGGGGCTTTTGAGTGTTTTTTTATTAAAAAAATCTGAAAAAGCCAATGAGCATATCGCAAGACACTTTTTACAATTGCCAAAAAAATCATTGCCACCAATGTTGAGAATGAATGGTCAAAGGCCACAAATGAAAGGCCATGTTGAGAAATGTTTTTTTGGAAGGGCCACCAATGTTGAGAATGAATGGTCAAAGGCCACAAAATGAAAAGCCATATTGAGAAAAAAAGTGGAAGGGCCACCAATGTTGTGAATGAATGTTCAAAGCCACAAAATAAAAATGCCATGTTGAGAGAAAAAAGTTGAAGGGCCACGAATGTTGAGAATGAATGGTGAAAGGCCATAAATTGAAAGGCCATGTTGAGAAAAAAAAGTGGAACGACCACCAATGTTGAGAATGAATGGTCAAATGCCACAAATTGAAAGGCCATGTAGAGGAAAAAAAAAAGTGGAAGGGCCACCAATCTTGAGAATTTAAATGTGTTTAAATCATTCAGGTATAATTGAATGTTTACTTTATTAAAAGAATTTATAGACAAAAATAATTTAATATTAAATAAACATGTAATTTTTTTATTTTAAAATTTTTTTCTGAAAATTCATGGAATTGCTCTCCCTACTAATCTGTCATAGTACCATGACAGCTTTGACACTAAATTATATTCTTTTCAGAAATGTTGAAACCCCCCAAATAAATACAAATAAAAAATTCCAAAGAACAAAATTTTATTAAGGAAAATAGAGAATCTTTTAGATTCTCTAAATTTGAAGCTTCATGTGTGTTTTTTGCTGTTGCAAAACTCAATAAGCTCTCAAGAGAGTGAACCTAATAATCCCCGAAAAATTCAACAAGCATTATGGAACCAGATGATGTCTCTCTGTGCACCATTTGCTTGGTTGCATTGGCATTCACAAGCAATCAGTGTTTGATTTGGGTGTTGTTGAATCACCGGGACGTAATGTTGCAATTGGAGTCATGAATGGCAACACCAACATGGTTGCAATCTCTACTACCTATTCATCAGTGGAAGTCACTCTGTTTCTGTTCCACCAAGAGCCATCTGCTTGCTGCAATGCAAAAAAGGAAGGATGCGGGTACTGTACTAGCAAAGGATACTTTGCAACATTGTATCCAAGACAGACTTTCAACTGGGGTTGTTTTTTTTTTTTATAAATTTAGATTATTTATTTCATATCTATGAAATTGCAGAGAAATCTTCACCACAATAACAAACAATTTGAAGGTAAACACGGCAATGAGTGCAGCAGGCATAACCTTATGAGAGTTGCTCAGAAATTGTCAGATGTGAACTTCACATTCATCACAAGTAGCTGTGATGAGCTGCTGTGACAAGCTCCCACTGACTTCATCAGCTTCCCACTGACTTCATCAGCTCCTGATCAATGGTGGGTGTACAGCAAAAATGTTGCTTTGTGGAGGCCCTCCTCTACTGTCCTTTTGTTACAAGACAAATTGCAGATACAAGATAAGCAAGGTGAGCTTAAGTAGCAATGCCAAATAAGGTTTGAGGAAGTACGAATACCCATGATGGTATCCATTGTTGAAGCTGCAAAATAAGGCTTGAGGAAGAGAGAATACCCATGACAGTATCCATTATTGAAGCCACAAAATAAGGCTTGAGGAAGAATACCCATGATGGCATCAATTGCTGAAGCCACAAAATTTAGGCTTGAGGAAGAATATGCATGTCAGTATTTATTGCTGAAGCCGCAAAGTAAGGCTTGAGGAAGAATACCCATTACAGTATCCATTGCTGAAGCCTTATGATTATAACTATACCATGCCAACTGTGGATGGAGCAGACTCTCTCTCTCTTGCACACACACATATGCACACACATGCACTACCCATAAGACAGTTTTTGCAGTCATAGAGCCTCTGTGTGTTGCAGACAAGTGAGAGAAGCTGAAAGAGACAGAAAGTGTACCCTGTAAAATGATGCAATCATGTCTGTGAAATTCAATGTCCATGAACTCTCTCTGAGCTGCTCACTGGGATGTGCAGGATGTTCAACATCTCCTGGCCTGCTTGCTGCATTCTATAGCATGAGGCAATTTTACCGGTCATCTGTTTATACACCCACAAAGCCACTTCAGAGTTTGCCTTAATTCCAGATGCTTTCTGGAGTAGGGATAGCAGCAGAGCCTATGGAGTGACAACACCAGGGCTTTCTACTGCAAGCATGAACAGGAGTGGCAGCAAGCTGGTAAGCCTTCTGGAATGATCAAACTCATGAACTCTGGATCTTGTCTTTGCATGCTGCAAAAGAAAAATAATAATAAGGAAATTGGAGGGAAGTACCTGTGGATGTCTTGTTCCAGATGTGGAAGTTGCTTCCCACATCTTCTTCTCAGTGCCCCAAATGCCATCATCATCAACAGAAGAGAGAAGAGTATGATGAAACCTTTGCAGCTATGTCAAAACCCTATTTCTAATCGTAGAGACCCTCTTGGTGGCACTCCAGAAAGGAAAAAACTGCAGGTGCATTGCTTCAAGTGGGATGTGAAAATCAAGAAAGAAGAAGATCCCAAGCTTCTACACAGGAAGAGATGAGGCACCCTACTACTGTCCTTCTCTGCATTGCTTTTCTTGCTCACCACAGATGAGGAGGAGAATGGGAGAGAGAATTAATGGGACCCACCAAGCAGCAAAATAAGAAAGAGACTTTTTTTTCAGAAAGAGAGAACAAAATGAGGGATGGGTTGTTTCTCACCAACCTGACAAACAAACAAACATGGAAAACATGTCTGACTGATGATGATGGTCGGAAAACAGAAGAAAGAATCAGAGAGAAGAAGAAGAAGAAGAAGAAGAAGCTGGTGATGGACGTGAAGATCGGAAGAAGAAGATGGAGAAGAAGAGCAAGAGCAAAACAGGAAGAAGAACCGGCATTGCCGAAATCTTTGCTGTCTATTGGATCTGATAGTCTAGAAGCGAAAGTGGAAAATATCAGGCTGTGGAACTGCCACTTTGGGTGATTTCTTTCTTCTTCTTCTTCTGAGTCTGCGAGGAATCCCACCACTTCTTGTGCAGATTTGAGGGTTGGGGTGGTGTGTTTTCTTCTTCCTCCTCCTCAAGACTTGAGCTAGGGAAGAGCAGCAGCAATGGCTTTGGCATCATCAAACACATTGTGGCCTTCACGTGTTCTGGTAGGCTGGCAAAAACTGTTGTGTGCAGAAATCTTTCTGTCTCATCATCATCATCATCATCATTATCATAATCATCTGTTTTTGCAGAAATTCTCTGTTCAAACCTGGGTCTCATCATCATCTGTTGTCCCCGAAGAAATTCTTTGTTCAAACATGGCTCTCATCATCATTTGTTGTTGCAGAAGAAATTCTTTGTTCAAACATGGCTCTCATCATCATTTGTTGTTGCAGAAGAAATTCTTTTTTCAAACATGGGTCTCATCATCATCTGTTATTACAGAAGTAATCCTTTGTTCAAACATGGGTCTTGTCTGTTGCAGAAATTCTTTGTTCTGACATGTCTCCCTCAATCTTTTGCAGATTTTCTTTGTTTGGACATGTGTCTCTCATCTGTTGTTGTTGCAGGGATTCTTTGCTTCAAACATGGCTCTTGTCTGTTGGTTGTTGCAGAAAGTCTTTGTTCAAGCATTTCTCTCATCTGTTATTGCAGTAATTCTTTGTTCAAACATGTATGTCAGCTGTTTGTTGCAGAAATTCTCTGGTTGGGATGGAATTGCTACAACAAGAGATTGTGAGGATTTTTTTCGGGGTTTTGCAGATTAGGAAAGTGAAAGAGAAAGTTGTGAGTATGGTGGTGGAATCATCACAGAGTGAAGATGTAAGGGTGGTAGTGTCACCGTATCGGATTTGTCCTCTGGGAGCCCATATTGATCATCAGGTGATGTTTGCAAGCTCTCTCCAAGTTCACAAAATGAAGGCAGAGCTGAACTTCCAAGATGATAAAACTCCCCCACCTCATTGCATCCTCAGATATCGTTTGCAAAACGGAATCACTTCCTTGTCAAGCATTTGGGATGGACAGCTTTAAGACAGCAAGAATGATGCATTCTTGGCAGTGTATCTCAGTTTTTGATTTTAGCTTTTTAGGTTTTTCTCTCTTCTTTAAGGGTGGGGTTTCTTTTTCTTCATCATCTTCTTCTTCTTCCAGATCTAAAGTCCCTGACATTGTAAGTATGGCAGTTCTGTGTACTCATGAAGAGAGAGATATGTGTATGGCATTTGCAGGGAGGGTCAGTGTCAGCCATGGCCATAAGTCAAGGAGTACTTCTTGGGTTTGTCTCTTCTGGCAATCTCAAGGTAATAATGCAGCTCAACTCATAATAGCCTGCAACCTGGGAGAATCATGACCCAGAGGACCCATGTATCCACTTTCACAGTGTTGGGACTTGTGGGAGAACTTCATAGGACATGTTTATTTTCATGTGCTTATTGCTGGATTTTTTATTATTTTGCTGATGGTGGCTGCAGATGCGGCTGCTATCAGGCCAATTTGCAGGTGAAGTTCTGTTCAGGTACTGACAGAATAGCTCTCTCCTTGGAACTGTCTTCGAGGCAGCTTGTGAGAGCAATAGAGATGACTGCTGCAGAACCTTTCTTCAGTTATGAGCGTTTGATTGATTTTCTGATGAAACTTAAGGTATTGGATTTCTTTGTTTCACACAACAGCAACCTGGGTTGATCTCTATTTTTGCTGCAGCATTGATAATGTGCCTCCGAGAAAGTTCAGTGATGACAGCAAAAACAAGAATGCAGAAAGTTATGAGGAAGGTGCATGGGGGAATTATGCTCGTGGGGCTGTTCTTGCTCTTCAGAAAAGAGGCTATAATCTCACACAGGTTTGAAGATCTTTCTCTGGGTCAGTTCACAACAACATGGATATGAAATGTTTTTACAGGCAAATGAACACAAAAATATTTTCTGTTTCATTTGCTTGGGTCCTTACTTGTAGGATCGCTAAGAATGTGTTTCCTCAAGCAGGGCATTGTAGGATTCTTGGAAGGCTCAAAAGGGTTTGAAGGATGTGGAGTTAGCTCCTCAGCTGCTGTAAGAAAAAACTATTATGACCCTTTTCTGTCAAGTAAAGAAAAAAGATCAGCATCAGTTCTCCCCAATTCCTTCTCCATTTTTGGTGCACAATTTTCATTTTATTCACTGGTGTTTTTTCTGGATGGTTGTGCAGGTTGGAGTTGCATTTCTCCTGGCGCTCGAGCATGCAAATGGACTTGTCATCTCCCCAGAAGAGAATATCGAGCTTGACTGGTGCAACAGTTTTCTCTGCCTCATCCAATTAGCCAGGAATATAATGTGGTGATCAGTCTGTAGTTTCAAATGTGACTAGTCTGCATGATTACCATCTTCTTCTTATACCAGATCTGCAAGCCATCCACTCTTGTCTGCAACTTCATGAGATGGGGAAGAATTGGGGACAGGGGTATTGTTTCCAAACTCTGTTCTCATTATGGGTGGTTGTTTTCATGCGAGCATTGTTGACAGGCTGATTGAAAATGGGTACTTGGGTCTTTGCAATGGAGTGCTTGACCAATCAGCAATCTTACTTTCAAAACGCAACTGCCTCACTGCCATTCATTGCTCGGTTTTTCCTCTGTTCTGTACTTCTGGAGGCACTACCTTCCTCTTTTTATACAAAAGATGGATATAATTGCCAGACCCTGATTATATGTATTAACATAAATCTCAAAGGGTGTCCACTGTCTGTTCAAACCTTAGAGCTTTGGGTTCATAGATTCTCTAACATGTCTGATGTTCTGGGTTTGTGATATATGAAAGTGGAAGGCAAACTACACAAAAAGCAATGAAGAGTGAACATTTTTGTTTGTTAGCCAAAACAAGCTATGGATCTCCATGGGATTTTGAGTCAAGCAAATATGTGATGATGGGGTGACAGAGTCGAAAGCATGAGTTGGTTTATCCTCCCTGGTATGACAGAACAGAAGAACATTACAAGATACTTTTAGCTTTCTCTGGCTTGCAGCATGCTTTGTCAAGCAAACCAGGATACAACTTGCGAGTTGCTGAATGTCAAGAGGCTGCCAGAATCCTGCTTCGGTAAAACAAAACTAACACACTTTTATTAAGCAAAACTCTTTGTAAAAAATCTGATTAGATGGTGTCCACAGCTGCTTCAAAAATTCTCATAGATTATCAGTATCTCTGTGCTAGATGTTGTTGGCAACCCAACCCATCATGCATATTGAACACTAACAACAGTGCATTCTTTGTGTGCCTTCTTTTTGCAGGGCTGCAGGAAAAGAATCTGGTGAATCATTGCTGGGTAAAGGTGGGCGTTTAGGGAATAAACCTGCTGCTTCTAATGTTGCAGAGGGACATGATTTTTGCATCAAATTTAAATTGTGTAGAATTCCAATTGTGGATTTCAGAGCAGCAGCAGCAGGTGATGATAGATTTTCTGAAGGATCTTGGTCTCTGGTTGTTTTTCCTGACAGTGACTATAGAGGAGTATACAACCCATCAGGTGCTTCACTTGTCCTGTCTAAACAAACTGTAGGATTGCATGACGGAACACTTTGGTATTTCATACTTGATAGGTTGATTTGTTCTCTTTACATAGGTTTTTGTGGGTTGTTGTACTATGTCATGAGATCTTTGAACATTGCGCTATACCCTAACTATTTGCCTGCATTGTTTGAGGTTTTGATGCAATCCTTTGAAATTATTGTGAGACAGGGATTGCTACATGGAGATCTTGCCAAGAGGGCTAAGCACTTCTTCACAGAAAGTGCTCGAGTTTGTGCAGGTACACAAAACTTTGTGTGTCTTTTTTGCTTACATATTGCACCATACATAAAGTCTTCTCAACTCTTCAGAAAACAAGAATCAGATGTCAATGGGATGGAGGCTGGTTGGCACAGGTATTGATGCCTGGTCTTCAGGGAACTTGGAGGCTTTCGGAAAGCTCATGTCTCAATCAGGCCTTAGTTCCATACACAATTATGAATGTGGTGAGTGTTTCTTTCTTGTGTTAATCATGTTGCATACCTACTTCTGGATTTTATCCTAAATGTCATATTTCTGCAATTTCTTATCAATATGTGCAAAAAAAGGCTGTACATATTCATTAACAATTTTCAAAGAATTTCAGTGTTCCACCTGTTTGCAGGCTGTGAGCCATTGGTGCAGCTTCGGGAAATTTTAGTGCAAGCACCAGGTGTTTTTGGGGCACGGTTTAGTGGTGCTGGGTTTCGTGGCTGTTGTGTTGCATTGGTTGCTGCAGCACATGCTGAAGAAGCTGCTGAATATGTGCAGGAGTCCTACAAGAAAGCTCAACCTGATCTTGCTAAGCAACTTAACAATGCCACTGCAGTTTTCATCTGTGACAGTGCAGACAGAGCTCATGTTCGATGATCACCACTCATAAAATCTGCCCTGTTGAAGATGTATCATGGGTCATCAATTTGGTTGTGTTTCTTCCTGTTTTGTCAGCAACAAGTCTTTACAAGACCTAAATTCAGGTTCTGTACACACTGGAGATCTACAAAGAACTAGTGCAATGACATCCCCCATCTAGAGCACCTACTCCAGTAAATTCTTTGACAAAAATTCTATTGACAGATTGAGGAAAAACAAATAAACCTGGAGTTCAAAACAACCAGGAGGTTTGGAAAAACTGTTCCCATTTTTGTTTGGAAACTTATGAGACTCCTCTCTTAAGCTAGGAGTAAAAGAGGTGATCAGGCCAAACTAAAATAAAAAAGGAGTAAGGAAACCTAAAACAGATATGGAGCTGTAATGCATAACTACATCTCTTTGCAGCAAGGATAGTCCATGTAATGATGAGTCCTCCAGCAGAACACCCAACATTTTTTAGCAGGATCATAATCTGTATGGGACCTTTAAAGTTTAAATTGGGAGATCCACCGCTGACATCAAGCATCTCTACACAAACACCACAGTAATCATCAGTACTCTGAACCAGAAATAGCAACTGGTAAGATTTACCAGTTGTTCAAATTGCTATGGAAATTCAACAGGTGTTTTGTACCCACTGTTACCACTTACAACAATATCTTTGCCATCTGTATGAAGCTTCTTATTAGTAATGTGGCTTAACATAAATAGCACCACACAGTAGCTTGCAGGGAGCAATGATCTTTGAAAGCTTGAATGCCTAAACCTTAGAAATGAGATGTGCTGCACCCTCGTTGGCCCATGTGGCAATCAAATGGTGGGCAATTGCATAGGGTCCAGGCACAGTAGGTGTGCTCAATTCAGTTTTCTCTTCTATTGTCCCTTTTTGGGCCTCAACTCTTTCATCTCCAAAACAAGCATATCTTATTTTTGAAGCTGCATCCAGTGTGCCCTTTTCATAATCACTAGATCTCAGATACCTCTGCACTTGTTCACGGGAATGCCATTGCGCATCTGTCAAGACAACAAATACACATCAGTCCCACACAAATATCCCTGCAGTTTCATAACAACTCACTACAATCCAATCCCATGTACACTTCAAGGCAGTTTCAAAAAGTGGGTTTGGAAAAGTGGGAACCAAATGTCTCCATACCTTCAAGCTCCTTATGGTCAACATGAATGTCAAAACTTGTGGCAAATGCGAAGAATCCAACCATCAAGTTACACGGCATGCTGCTGGGACCAACTGCAGAATCAAGGTGATAAATGAAGAAATCAACCATCATATGTAGAAACATTGACACCTGACAGGCAATCTCTACAATGCCTAAAAACTACCCATCTATCAAAGGACCCAACAAGTCACAGGAAATGACAGGCACGCCAGAAGTCATGTCCAACTTGAACAAACTCTTCTCCACCCGGGAGAAGAAATTTGGACCTTGGAAGTAAAAGCTAAATGGTTTATTCATATTATGTCACCGGAAAGGTGAACATTTACCAGGCCAAGGTTGAGAACTGTGGTACACAATGTCACCAAGTTCAATACCCACTTCCTCTCTGGTTTCGCGCCGAACTGCCTCCTCCAAACTCTCCCCAGGCTGAGATTTCAAATATAAACAACACAAGATTTCCAATTGATCTTTAACCCAGATTTACACCAGAGTGGATTTTGTGGGAAAACTTTACAGAATGTTGTGTTCCCTCCATGGCACCCAGACATAGAAATCTACAGGATTGGATTGAGAAAACAAATCCTTAAGAATACAATAGAAAATCCTAAAACATCAGGAAAAGGCTCAAATGAAATGGCCAAGGCACCAGCAGGAATGACAGACCGACCTCCATGAAGCCTGCTAGACAGCTCCACATTCGTGCCACAAAGCGTGATTGTCGGCCCAAAATGACACAGTCCCGCTCCTTATCAATCACCAGCATTATAACCACCTGCAGACCTGCCTCTCCTCACATCAATACATGTTGGAGTTGGAACACTTTCTTCTCCAGAGACCGACTGACACTTGATGCAAAAAAACCAAGCTAACAAAAAAACCTCTACAACTAGAGTTCCACTCCATCTCAAATCCAAACACTAGCATGCATGCAGCAGCAAGAAGAAAGAACTGCCCTTGTTGAGAGAGAGAAAGAATTCTCACAGGATCTATTCGTGGGTACAGCTTGTTGTTACACTTTGAACACACTCGCCGCTGCCCAGACAAATAAGACAAAGTCTTACTACCACATCGTCCACAATACAGCGCCTCCTTATGCCACCCAAGCATAACCCTGGCCTGCCGCCATCAAAGAACCAAACAGAGAAGAAGAAGAAGAACCACCACCTCCATCATCATCATCACTATCTCCTGAAGAAGGAAAAAATTCTTGCAAAACTCTTGGCCCTCATTCTTGCTGCCTTCGGCTAGGTGTGTCTCTCTCAGTCAGAAACATGAACATGATTTTCCTTTTGCATGCATCCCTGGATCACACTAATCTCCTGAAAAAGAATAAAACTCTTCGCCTCATTCTTGCTTGCTGCTACGTATTTCTCAGCAAGTGTAATTTGATTCTCTTCTGCACGCATGCATCCCTGTATTGAAGAAGCTAGAAAGAGCGAGAGAAGGAACTGAGATGATGTGGGAGGGTGCTCACACACATGGCCGGCTATGGAGAGCTCTGACATGGCCTCTTCATCTGACCAATTCGCTGCTTGCATGAGCGTCCTGGCATCCACGAACGCGACTCTCTCGTCGTCAGAAGGCGAGGCAAACATAGATGCCAAGCTCCTGAGCTGCTTTCCATCGACTCCGGGTCTTCTTCCCTCAGCGTTCTGCGCAGGATAAGCCGGCACGTCTATAGCAAAGTACGCCACTCGCTCTTTCTCCCCCAGATACACCAGCTGATCATACATCTGAGGAGGGTTCTCGCCGGAGGAAGAAGAAGAAGAAGTGACAGAGAGCGGAATCCTTTCACCGAAATCCTCCAGCGCTTGCCAAGCGAGTCGCCACACACATGCAGCAGCAGGTCCATCACATGACGGAGAAGATATGGAGGAAGAAGAAGAAGCCGCCACCAGAGGCTTACCGTCACACAACGGCAAAACCTTCACCCGCTCCACCTCTTGGGGGTTGTGCAGGAGCGACGGCAACGCTTCTGTCGCAAGCTTATCGCGCTTTCCTGGGATGATCGGATTGCCCGCAAACGCATGGCGCATCTCGTCCCTCGACATCATCCCCTCTTCTCACAACACCGTCACTCGCACCACAACAACAACTCTTGCTCGCAAAGCAGCAATTGCACCACCACCACCGCACAGTGGACCAAAAGCACCAACAACCGAAGTACAAAACCCCACAGAAAAAATGTCAAGCTCCCCCTCCCTCCTTCGACGCTGTTGTTCTCGTGCGGCGCCGATTCTCGTGGCACGTAGCTCCTCCAGTTGCCACTCCTTCCCTACACACAGGATTCACCGGGGCCCAGATCTAGGGCGATCGTAAATAGTGAATCCCGCAACAACGCTTCTGATGGCATTACAATTGGGCTTACACCACTCAAGCTCATCGACGTCTCATCGTGCACGAGAATTAGGGTTAGGGCTTTGAGCTTTGAGAGAGACGCTGATCTTCTTCCTCTTCTTCTTCTTCTTCTTCTTTTCTTCTTCGGTGTGAAGGAGGTTCTCGAGGCAACTTGGCGATGGCGTGATGATCTCTGTCATCTGCTCGCCTTTGGTTACTACTTTTTAAGAAAAGAAAGCTGAAAATTCTCGGGGCCTGCAAACTCGACCTCCAACATGGTAAAGTTTGTTGTGTTTCTGAGCTTCTGCTGCTGGAAGGAGTGCCATCGTCCTGGTGCTTTGGAGTTTTCTATTCTGCAAGGATTTGGAGTGTTGTGTTCTTCAGCTCCTCTATTCTTCCTGCAGTTTTGGTATGTTGCTTAAGTTGCTCATTGAGGTTGTGTGTGGGGGAAGTGCAGGTGAAGAAGAAGACATCGCGTCAGAAGGTGCGGGAGAAGGCTTCCAAGAAGCAGGAGGGGAAGAAGACCAGAAACAAGGTTTACAGCAGAAACAACTTTGTTTGCATTATTGTGCATTCTCGCTCATGGCACTTGTGTTTTGTCTGTAGAAGAGAAGGTGCTTGCTTGCTTGCTTGTTTGCTTGTTGGCTGTCAAACAAAGTGTAGGTAGTTTGGAGTTTGGAGTTGTCTTCTTGACTTTCCCATGGTGATGGACTTTGTGCTGGCTTTCTAAACCCTTTTGGGAGCTTACAAAATTGGCAGGAAGATGAAGAGTCCATCATGGCTGCAGATACAGGCAGGTGAGTATCCTTTGTAGCAGGGTCCCCAGTTTCTGTGCAAAGTCCTTTGCTGGAAGTAGGATCATTAGAAGCAAAAACAAAATCCTCTGCAAGATTTGCAACAATAGTCATCTGCAAGAATTCTCCAACTGTTGCCTTTGATACTATACCTCCAGGAAGCATGAGAATTTTGGATTACAGTTTCCTTTTGTTTTTCTATGTTTTTTGTGGCAGCCTGATGAAACTCCTCATAACTGTCCATCTCTGCACAGGCTGCCAAATATCAGAGAGGGATCTCTAACACTTCTGTAGTGCTACAGTGAGTGGGATGGCAAGGATTTGATATCCACTGAGCGTGCAAGCCTGAAGAGGAAAATGGCAAAGCAGTTGCGGTTTCTTTCAAGTTTTGTTTCTTAAACCCTTGAAACTCTCTGGAAGCTTTTTGGTTGTCAGGCTTGATAAGGTCTGTAGTATCAATGCTGTTGCAAGTGGATCCTCCTTGAAATTATATCCTGCTGATAGGATCATTGAATCATGTGTCTGGTTGGTTTCTTAGTTGGCTGCACCATCTGTCTTTTACTGAGTTGGCAAACAAGCTTGCTTGCTGCTGCATTGTGAGGGCTGATGCTTTGTTATCCACCTGCAAGACACACGCATCCACAGCATATGCAAGGAAATTGGAAGCAAAGGTTTTGGTTTCTGCTGGTCCTGCGGTTTGCTTTCCTAAGCTCCTTTCTGATCACAGGAAGCTTGTCTACTCAGGACTGCTTTTGGTTTCCAACTGACTTTGCCTCTTTGCCACCATGTACAGAGTTGCAAGAAACACAACAGGTCCTGTCTGCTACCAAAAAAATAGCAAAGGTTTATCATTGTCTTCTTCTCCCCAATTGTGTCTGTTGTGTTGTGTCCCCAGCATCAGGTTGCTTGCATTTGGCACTTTCTGATGGCTTGCAGCAATTGTCACCTGGGTTCTTGTCCCTTCTCTTTGAGAAACTGTCAAACCTCCTGATGTCAACTGGTTTCACTCTGGAGACTGCAGTATGTGCATATCTGAAGAGCTTTGATAAGAAAGTGTATTTACTTTGGGTAGGCTTGATGTGCTTGGGGTTCTCCAGAAAAGGCGCAGAAGTCAGACTGCAGCTGGAAAAACACTCAATGACCTCTCTTCATTGGCTGAGTTTCTACCCTCCATCTACATTCCAACAGCTGCTGCAGAGGCGAAGCCAACAACAAAAATATTGCGAAGCAAAGCTCGACAAAAGATAGTGTAACTGCCATTGCCTGATATACATCACTTTCTAATGTATCTTCTTGATAATCCAAGACTAGGTCAGAATGCAATGAAGACAAATGGAACTAGTTTGCATGGGTGGCTATTCAGTTGAAACAAAATGTTAATGATGATACTCTTCCTGACCACTTACAATTTCTACAAGCTACCCACATGAGTTGTTGATGATAGAATTTGTGAGATTGACATATCTGCTGTCTGCATACTTTTATAATGGTGTGGGGTCCCTTGGTAGAGAGTGCTGTTGCATGATCTTTTTGCTCAGTTAGCTCAGCTGCTGCAGTTTTGATGGCCATACCAGACAGTAGCAACTATGAGCACCATTTCATTCCATCAACTCTCTTGCAGATTCTCAGCCTTAAATTCTTGGTTTTGTTTTTGTAGTGTACAGGAGACGAAGCAACTGGCAGCAGTTCTGGCACATCCTCAGTTCAAGTCCAATCCCTTTGCTGCCATTCAGCAGCATCTTTCCAACACTCTTCCCTCCCCACCTCCTCCTCTGCAACCAAACACAAAGCAGATGTCTAATCAGAAACCTGGTGCCAAGAACAAGAAGACACGAAAGAAAAATGCTCAGAGCATGGACGTGGCCTGGGAGCAAAGCTAGCACAAATTGCATCTGCATTTCTTCAAAAAATTTGCTTTCAAAGAGTTTTACATAGATGTCAATGGACAGCAGAGCATCATAGACTACATAGGAATTTGTGGGATACTGCTCAGTGGGAGCAAAGAGTCAATGCTGTGATGATGGCATCATATTCAGGGAGACCAGAAACCTTGAGATACAGCAATGTATAGTTCCCTGAGACAGTTTTTGTTGATCTCACAAGGAAATATTTGAAGACCTTACTCTCAGTGGTTTCTGGAGTTTCATAGAGATCCATTGAATTGTACTTTGCTGTATCCTTTGAATCCTTCTAACATCCCAGCAAGACATCAGATGAGATTGCCCATGTCGGTAGGTGTAGAGACATGAAGAAATATGCAAGTAAAGAAGATACTCAACTGACAAAAGGTGATGTGCATCTCTCCTGCTTTGACCATTGAGCATCTTCTTCACTTCCATCATTCTTTGTCTCTCATCCACATCTGCAAACATTGAGCCTCTTCTTTCACTTGAATCAGTCTTTCTCTGTCCCCTGCAACCGCAAACATTGAGCATCTTCTTTACTTCACTTGCATCATTCTTTTGTTTCTCCTCTGCAACTGCAAACATTGAGTATCTTCTTTATTTTACTTGCATCATTCTTTTGTCTCTTTTCTGCAACTGCAAATATTGAGCATCTGCTTTACTTTCCATCAATCTTTTGTCTCTCCTCTGCAGCTGCAAACATTTGAGTATCTTCTTTACTTGCATATTTCTTCATGTTGAGGATTAGGTGATGCAAGAGGATTAGGTGAAATCTGTCTGGTGCAAAACCTGGTAGAGAGAACGGTGAAACACGACGCGTTTTGCCATGGCTGCAGCAGTATTGTTGCGTTGCGGTGGTCTGCACACTGCAGCAGCAGGCGCACCACTGCAACGCACAACAACACCGCGGCGTCTCATGACCAAGCTGCCATCATCCTGCTGCGTCTACAGTGCTCTCCATACCGTAGTGGCATCTGAAGACCCCGTACGCTTCTTCCTCCTCCTCCCCACTTTTTCCCGATTTTGCGCCTGGATTTTGCAATGATCTTTGGCAGAGTAGAAGATCGTCTCGCCGGTCTAGCAATTGTGTCATGGCTCAGCATTCTTCAGGTTTGCCATTGATCCTGAATCGTGGTAGCCGTGATTGTTGTGATGAGTTTTTTTTGAGGAGAAGACTATCTCTTCTCTGGCATGGCAGAGTGGAGAGCGCTACAAGAACGTCGTCACATCCGGCTCTCATTCTTTCAGAGGTGATCTTGGTGAAGCTTGGAGTGCTGGCGGAACTGCACCCGAGTAAGAAACAAAATCTTGTTGCCAATCCCTTCTCTTCGCAGGATTTGCAGGTCTTCTTGCTGACTTGATCTGGTCTTCTTCTTCTTCTTCTTCAGTCCAGTCATGTGTTGTTATTGATGCTCTAGCAGAAGAGCTTGAGCCAAAACCTAAACCTTGTTTTCTGGGAGGCTTATTTATTGGTCTCCTTCTTGGTGCTGTGCACCCCAGGCCAAAGGATTATGCACTGGCTGGACTTGCTTTGTGCACATCAATGACAATCCGTCTGGTGAGTGAGTGAGTGATTTCCACTAGCTTTGCAACAGAAGCCATCATTGCAATAGAAGAGCTCTGAACTCAGCAGTAAGCTTTTTTTTTCCTCCATATTGTTTTTGACAGTTTCTCATAGGTACCAATCAAGATATATGATTTTCATCAGCTTCTCATACACAAGAGAATTTGTTTTTGAGCAGTTTGCAGACAGAATGAAGTGGCCACTGCACCATGTCCAAGTAGAAGTGCAGGAGCTTGGGAAGGGCTGTAAGACTTTGTTCCATCTCTGAAGTGATGATGCCTGTAATTTGAGCCTTCAATGACACATCTTCAACTCCAGAACTCATCTTGCACCAATTGTTCTGCTGGATGGCACTTACAGATTTATACATCCCCTTGAAATTTGATCAAGACTATTGGAGTTCAGTCTCTACTGTCTTGCTTTGGACTAAGTAGAAGATTGAAAACTGTGATTTGGAATGAAAGAAGAACAACAAGAAGATGTTCAAATTAATTAGTTGTGAAGGTTTCATAGGTCCCCAATTGGTATGCTCTTGTATGAAACAAACTTATCAAAAACTCAATCAGAAGTTTCTTTTGTAAGCAGTTTTGTATAGAGTTTGTTTTGAAGGTCCAGATTGGTGTGCAGCTGGTTCAGTACCTGATGGGCTTCAAATGACCCTTAAACTGGAAGGCAACCTAACATCACAACAAAAGGAGAGGTTATTACAAGTGTCAGGTACTCGGCTTATTCAACTTGTTTACTATGTCACATTTACATGTATATGTTTTGGGCATTGCTTTATGTGGCACAGTTTTATCAGAAAGATGGAGATGAAATAAAGAATTAAGTTCTCATTGCAAGAGTATGAGATGTTTGAGCATAGTGGACACCTGTATGCACAAAGTGATACCAAAGGTTATGATATTGTGGATATCTCATTGTGGGTGCTTTTTGCACACACTGAAAGATAGTTCCATACATACATCTACACCTAGACTTTGTCAATAGGCATGTTTGAGAACAATTAGAACAAAGTCATACGTTTGAGACTTGCTTGGTGGTGGCAAATGCAGCGAAGTGTCCAGTTAAACAGATGATGCTAGGGAAAATGCAAGATGGGATTGATATGAAGCTTGCACCATAGCAAACAGCTCTCAAGAATAGTCTTTGAGATTTGCAGAGGTTACGATCCATGACTTTGAAGTGCAATTGCCACACTTGGAGACTTATTGTGGAGGCACAATGCTCAAACCTTCATGAGGTGTGTACCTGGTTCAAGACTCAATAGTTTTACTGGAATAAGGGCCAAGTGTGGGCCCAAATCCAGTATAGCCCACGGCCATGGGCTTTACTAAGCGTAAAGACTTGTGCCAATGCTTGTGCCAATGCTTTTCTATAAAGTTCTCATGATACCCAATGGGCATCATGGGAAGAAAACAAAATACTCATGTGTTGACTACCTTTGTCTCTTTTCAAATCCACATGTTCAATGTCATTCATTAAATTTTGAATTTTTCTTTGAATCGCCATGGAACACTTAATTCTTATTGAGAGTGGAATGGATTGATTTAGTGTTTGTGGAAAGTATTCATGATTGGCTTTGAAGATTATGCTAATGGGATTCGTTTTGTGAAATTACTCTACTTTCTAGAAAATGGTGTTTTCTTTTTTTGGTGTATTGTTGTTTGGTTCACAACTAATTACAAATAATTATAATTATTAGGTGAGTTCTACCACACTCCGTGAACCTTTAAGGTCAAAATGCGGTAATACAAATGGAATTTGTAAATAGGATTAGTTACGTCAATTTGGTATCATGGGAACTTTGTAAAAATATGGACTCGTGAGAAAAATAACTATGCTTTACATTTTAAAATCTTTTAATTAAGTATTTCAACTCATCAATGATTTAGTAACTATTTTGAGTTTAGCATGAGGAAAAGTAAATTGCTTGGACTGATTAAATCTTTAAAAAATAAATTTTAAATAATTTAATGATTCATCCATAAAAGGATGGTAGTTCTTAAAGGTAGGTTTGGGAAATAACAATATTGACTTGAAGTTGATGATGTTTAATATTATGTAAATTAATGGGGTGGATATTTCATCCAATATTTTTTTCAAATATTTAGGAAATTGTTGAAGTTTTAATCTTTTATTCATTTCTTTTTTTAAAAAATTAAGCACAATAATCAACCAAATCACCAAGTTTCACTTGCAAATTAATGGGTTTGAATCTAAAACATCTTTTGAGTTACCAAGGTTTGACATAGATTATGTTCCAAAAGGTCATTTTTTCATATTATTCATTTTCTTGTTAAGGCTTGTAATACACTTTTGTGCATAAGGAACATATGATGGAACAAACTCATATGGTGTCTTGATTGTTAAGGCATTTATAATAAAAAAATTGGTGACTGACTATCATAAGGTGAAGTCTTCAAGCAAATAGTGATCAACTCTCTTTTGAATACAACTCATATAAAACTTAAATTTTAAGTTCATGAATGAATATTACTGAAGCAAATGTAACTTTTCATATTTGTGTGTGATGTGTGAATGATGTATGTGTTGTGTGTCATATTTGAATTTGAATAATCTATCTATGCACTAATATGAATTTAAATTTAAAAACTATTTTCAAAGCTTTAAAAAAAAATTATATACATTTTTTTCATTTTTAAAATTTATATTCCACATAAGTAGATGTGCTTATAATAGTTTGATAACTTAGGCTAGGTAGAAAATTAAGGTAAAAAAATTAAATTACTATGTAAGATAATAAAAAATGTTCATAATAATGTAATGATAAACTTTATCACTTAATGAAAAAGTGGTGCAATGGTAAAAAACAAATTTGAACTTTAAATGAAAAATACAAATTCCAATATTCACACTTATAACCTACTTGAACATGTTTAATTTATCTATCAATAAGTTAAGTTAAGTTATTTTAATATGTGTTTTTTGCATAGTTTAAATTGTTATGAATCACAAAAATATTAATAAACAATGGAAATTAGGTTTTTATATTACTAGCCTTTCCTCAATCCTAGTTAGAGGAGATTACCATGAACCCCTTACTTTCTATTGCGTCTGTTATTGATGTTGGGTTAGCCATAGGTCTAGCTTCTATTGAACTAGGGCGGTAAGTCAACTTGCTTGGGGTTATTTTGATTATGTGCTACCTGTAGATCTGATTAAATAGGGATGCATCATCTAAGAAAGGTAGTTTTCCTGAGTATTTACCAAAGTGTCCCTTTGTTTACGTAAAACATATATTTTGTTGAGAACAATGCTTTGACATAAAGCATGTCAAACGACTCCATCGATAAAAGCTCTTGGGTGTCATTAGCCTATTATCCCCAGCGTACCTTTGATCCGTTGAGCTTTAACCAAAACCAATCCTATTTTAGTTATTACCTTGTTTATTATTATGTTTTCATATGTAGGAATACCCTCATTAGCCGGATTTTGTAACAAATTTTATTTGTTTTTTGCTGCTTTAGGTTGTGGGGCTTACTTACTAGCTTTAATAAGAGTTGTTACTAGCATTATCAATTGTTTTTACTATATACGTTTTGTGAAAATAATGTATTTTAATACACCTAAAACATGGATTTTATATAAACCCATGGATCACGAAAAATCCTTATTATTAGCAATTACTTTATTTATTTATTTGCCTACCCCACCCCCCCCATCAGAACTATCATAGAAAAGCACACAATTAAAAGCATATGATTATAAACAACCTTAGGTAAACTTGAGTTGAAGAGCCGTATGATGGGTAACCATCTCGCACGATTCGAAAAACACTTTATTATATCATAAGAGAGCATAGGAAAACTACAGCTTTGCGATGGAATTTTTAACTCTATGTATTCAGTATAACTCACGTATTCATGTACAAAGCAGTGTAGACAAAATGATTCCAATTTGTTCAATAATCAATATATTTCCATCAACTAGCTAGTGGGAGCGAAAAGTGTGGGATATGGTTGGTGTTTATTTTTCCAACCACCCCGATTTACACCGTATATTAACAAATTACGGTTTTGAAGGTCATCCATTACAAAAAGACTTTCCTTTATGATGATTCAGAGAAACGTGTGGTTTCTGAACCTATAAAGATGACTTAAGAATTTCACTATTTTGATTTTGCTAGTCCTTGGGAACAAATGTCATGTAGTGACAAATCAAATAAAAAGTAAGCAAAAATTACTTACAACCATCTTGTAAATATGCAATTTCGTAATATAGTAATTGCATGCTTAGCTTAATTTTATGGCATGCCAAATAATTTGCTTTGCTTGTTCAAACCAAACTCAGTCTTTTCAAGTTAAAACAATAGGAGTGTTGACATTTTGTGAAGACGCTACGCGAAGACACTACATTCGGGTGATGGGAGTGAGAATAAGGCTTTTGCTACTTTATTGGCTTAATGAAGAGGGAAAAAGTAAGGAAAAGAAAATAAAGAAAATGTGCCGATCCCCCCAAATATTTTGGCTACGCCCTTAAAAATTATTTATTTTTCATATCTTTTCTTCCCTCTTTACTTTATTGGCTTTAAGAAACTTGGTCAAATCCCTTCCCCCCTCCCCATCCCAATTTATCATCTTCAATGATAAATTGGGCACAATTTGAAGATTCAGATTGTGGAATTATTTAATTTATTGGTAGAAGGTTTGATTATTTTACGAACAAATTGACTGGAAATAAATTGGGTGGAGTGGAATTATCTACATTATTAGAACAAAAAATTACCAATTATTACACTAAATTGCCAATAGATGAGATCGTTCAAGTGATCTCAGTTGGAGATGGAATTGCACGTGTTTATGGATTAAACAAAATTCAAGTTGGGGAAATGGTTGTATTTACTAGCGGTGTGAAAGGAATGGCTTTAAATTTAGAAAATGAAAATGTAGGAATTGTTATATTTGGTAGTGATACCGCCATCAAAGAAGGAGATATTGTCAAACACACTGGATCTATTGTGGATGTTCCTGTAGGAAAGGCCTTGCTAGGTCATGGGGTTGATGCGTTAGGAGTACCTATTGATGGAAAATGTGCTTTAAGCGGTAAAACAAATCAGGCCACGGGGCGCAGCATCTTTTTCTACTAATTTATATATTTGCTACATCCTTCATCTGCAAAGCCCAATCATTAGTTTTAAAACACAATGACATTCACAAAATAATGTAAGTTCAATAGTTAGAATAATTTTTTTCATGATAATAATTTTTTTGTGATTACTGTTATGAAAAATAATTATGGCAAAAACAATGAATTTGAATTGATTATATAATCGTGTACTCAAATGTAATTATTTTTATATGAAACAAGTTCAAATTTTTTATAATAAATTATTGATTTTATCATAATGTGTAATTTGTTACACACTCAAGAAATTATATGTTGATTTTACTCAAATTAATGAATTTTGATTTTAAATTCCTATTAACAAATCAATCATAAGTTGTGTGACAAATTATTAAATGCCAAGATGCATGTTACATCCTTTCAACTTGTAAATGAATCTTCCAAATTTTCATATCTATTACAATTTCATTGACATTAATCTTTGTACATTATTCTTTCACTTTTTATTATTCATCAAAAGCTCAAAAAGCTTTTTAAATATTGTTAATAAAAATATGAAAGTAATTAATTTGCAACATGTTTTTAAACATTTAAACTTTTGCAAGTGAACAAACCTTTAAATGTGGTGCTTCAATCCCATTCATTTAATTTAATATCACACCGCTAGTGAGTTTATTTTGTCATTTATTATGTAAATGTAATGCAAGTTCATGTTTTTAAGAAAAGAATGAAAAACAAAAAATTATCAATTTTATACAAATCTTTGATGTGTCTATTCAATTATATATTTATTTATTTATTTATATTTATAACAAAAAATTAAATTTTTAATGTGTTACACTAAGTGACAAACATGTTTCATAAGGATATCATTCTCCATGTCTTTTTTTTTTGCATTTGATTATAACATGAACATCAATAGCAGAATTATTGATTTCAAATCAACATTGAAAAAATAAAACATAAACACATGCTTATGAACATTACCTTTAACCTTTTTTTTTCAATAACAAAGGAGAACAAAGAACTTCATTTTCATTATTTTCAATTATATCATTATCAAATGATAAAATATTAAGCATTACAATAATATTATACTAATTACATCAAAAGAAATATATGTTTAGATTTTAAATTCAAAATCAAAATGAAACATGAATGATTTATAATTTTATACTTTTTTATTTATTTAATAATATTGTTAAAAAAATTGAACATTCCCGTGGCAAAGTTTCAATTTTTTCAAAAAATATTTATTTATTCATTCATAAATGTATCCATGAAAAATAAATTTAAATTAAAACATTAATTATTTTATCAATTTTTAAAATTTAATAATATATTAGTCATGTTTACAAAATGACATATTTAAATCCAAATCCTTATTCTTCTTTAATAAATCATTCAATCTTGTTTCGGTTTTGAGCATTTTTTTCCAGAATGTTCATACTCCTCCTCTACTTTCTGTCAACAAGACTCCTTTCCTACAACCATATTTTTCAATTGTGCAATGTGTATAGACATTTCTTCAATTATATGGTTCATGATCTTTTGCTCCTACAATCAATAATTCTTCTTTCTTTTTAATCCCTTGTTTTATATTGACAATCTATCAATGCCTTCTAATAACATGTTCTATCTCATTCAAAGCCTCCTTTTTCTTCTTCAATTTTTGATATTCCTTTTACATAGTTGTCCCATCAACCATGTTCATTTTAAGCTCCTTATTCTTTGTGGCCAATTCCAATATTTTTGCATTCACTCACGTTTCCATGTTCATTTTGTATTTCTTCCAATTACCCATATGTTTCCTATATTTTTCAATATCATCCTACTCTTTCTTCATTTGCTTCAATAATCCATGTTTTTTTTTTTCCATTATGCTTAATCCGGTTTTTAATTATTAGATTTTTAAACCCTAAATATTCATCTTCAAACTAATTATTGCCATTGCTTAAAACATTTTAACAATTTTGTAGTAAAAAACAAGAAAAAAACATGAGTGAAGAGTGAAAAAAGGAAAACAACATAGGTGAAAAACGAATAACATAAAACATCATGGGTGTAAAGTGAATAGAGGAAAATAACATGGTTCAATTGACATTCCATTGTCAAGTTCATCATTGATCCAAGCATATGGATGTCCTACATTTGATACTTCTACCCATCAAGCCATCAATATAAATATACTCAAATGAAAGATCCACCATTGTTGAATTGTTTAAATCACTATAGTTGCATTATAATTTATAATATGCATTTGATTAATGTTATAACAGACATTATGTTTTTGTGTTTTAAGTTCAAACCATGTTGAACCCATGATGTTGTTTAATAATTTGTGTGATTTGTGTTACATGGCATGTTTATAGGCAGCACCACCCAAAGGTACATGGTATGTCCAAGGAAATTGGCCAAGTGGCACTCGTCCAATTATGTTAAGCCCAAATGGCAACCTTGCACCAAACTAACCACAGGTGATTTATGTCTTGTAGTACCTTAATTTACACACATGGTTTCCATAGGAATGTTTTGTGTCCACTCAAGTGCGAAAAATACAATCAAGGAAATTCCATGGAAAATTGTAAAAGGAATTGAAGCAAGTTGTGGCCTTTGGGCAATCCGCACTTGTGAAAATCCCCATAGATGACACCAAAGAGATTATTAATGGCAAGACATATTAATAGCAAAAGGTCAAAAAATGGCATGCTCACATTTGAACATGTATTCCGTAATTTCAAAGACCACATATCAAAACAATGGGAAGTTATACATGCTAACCTTACTAAGTTTTTTATCATTGACCCACCATTGAAACCTGGCACTATGAAAAAATACTTTCAATAACACCTCAATTTTACAAGGCATAAATGGAGCTGACTTTGAAGGGTAGGAAGGGATGCAATTAGGCCAGAGGGTTGCTCCATCCATGCATGGAGTTCATTAGTGAAATATTGGAAAACTTCATTTGTTGAACGTGAAACAAGCGAATGCTAAAGGTTTGAGTGATGGTTAATAATCTTTAGAAAATGGGGCATATGTCTTTCATTTATAGCATGTTTTTAAAGGTAGAATAATGTTATAGCTAGATTATATAATTTGTGGGATTGTTCATGGAATTCAATGTTTGACATAGATAAGGTTACATGTAAACCCACAAACATAATATATGCCCCATTAAGCATTTGTTTCCACCATTGTGCTAATAATGGAAATCCACACATGCATTGTATAATGTGATATAAGCTTCAACAATAGGAGCCATTAATAGTCACATAAATCCACAAAAGACAACCAAGGCAAGGTTTTCAAAAAAGCACTTAAGGTAAGCAAGTGTCCCAACTTAGGTGGAATCAATGTAAAAATCCGATGGAACAGGGATATAATAAACCTCACCTAGATTAAAATGGAATGAATATGAAATAGGTGTAGTTAAAGTGGAGTTGAAATGAAAAAAAATTAAATTAAAATCAAATGGGTAGGATTGAAGTGTATTAGCAAAGTGAGAATGAAAATCAGGATTGGAATGAGATGGAGTGAAAGGACTTGAGTGGAATTAAGTGAATGTGAATGTAACTCTAATGTACAATGAAAATGGATGAACTTGAGTGTAATGAGGTATGGGTGAATGTAAATCTAATGTCTATTGAAAGTGGATGAATTTGAGTGTAATGAGGTTTGGGTGAAAGTAAGCCTAATGTCCATTGGGAGTGGATGAACTTGAGTGTAATGAAGTTTGGGTGAGTGTAAGTCTAATGTCCATAGAGAGTGGATGAACTTGAGTGTAATGAGGTGTAAACCTAATGAAATAAGAGTGAAAGGACTTGAATGGAATCAAGTGAATGTGAATGTAAGTCTAATGGAGTGATGTGGAGCTAATGAGTGTAAATCAAATAGAGAAGGACGCAGCAAAAGGATTGAATGGTATAAGATAGACTTGGGTGTAATTATATTGTATAGTTGGGATATTATGGAATGGATTAACATGGGTGTGTGTTTGGTTGTGGTGAACAACAAAGCACAAAGTAACAACCTACGATTAAAAAGGTGAAGATGGAGTCAAAACCTTCACTAGATACATAATAGAAAGCAATCATTAAAGCAAAGGTCGATTCCTTGGTGGCTGGGATGGCAAAAATGGAATCCTTGGTGGAGTCTATGGCAAAAATCAAGGCCATGTTGCAAAGTAGGCAACACCAAAAGTTAGTATTTAAAAAGTGTTCCATGAACCTTATATTAGCAACTCCAACAAGCATTACACAAGCACCTGTTTTCAAGGAGATAGTTATATATTTGTGCCAACGCTTACTATTTTGTCTTCCACCTCCCCCCAACACTAAAGGCCATTCCCATTAAATTATCTTTAGACCATTCCCATTAAATTACCTTTAGACCAAGAAATAGTGGATTAGGTGTTGGAGGGGGATAGCCTTACAAAAGAACATCCTTTATGATCGAAAATGCTTGGAAACACCCAATTGTTGAATCCCACGGACAAAAGTGACCATGATTTTAGCAAATCATCTAGTTGTGTTATTGTGAGGGGGAAAAAGAGGGCAAGAGGATTACAAGGTGAAAAGAAGGCCAAAAACAATGGTGCATTAGTGGAGATAAAGGGAAAAGAAGAGGAAGATGATCCTTGTAGCTTGGAGGTGGGTGAAAAAAATTTAAGAGTTCCTTCTCGGTCAAAAGGTACACTATTGGCCCAAGAAAAGGGGAAAAAATTCTAATAGAATCCCTTCCTCCTCGGTCTGGGGTAATACACGTAGGTTTGCAACAAACAAAACTACATTCAAGCTTGACCTTCAGAAGATTCCAGAATTACCTTAGGCCGCCTTCAAACCACCCAATAGCAAGGTGATTCAAGCTCCTTTTGCACTCTTGCTAAGTGTAGGTAAAAACAAAAAGAAGTGCAATGGAGTCCTAAAACCTCAAGTTGAAAACGTAAGTAATGAATTCCTTTCTTTTTTATACTTGAATTTTGATTTGATTCAAATAACATGGAATTGTTCTTGTATTGAGAGGTTTTATGGAGAAATCAATGTTTGATGGGTGGACAATTTGGAATTTGTTGTACAAATTCCCTTGAACGTGAAGACAAGATGCACAATGTTGCATCCAACTTTCCCCAAAGTGCCAATGGCAAAGGGCATTGCCGAGGTCTCTAAAGATTCATGAAGTAATGCAACTCTTAGGTTGCCACTATTTTGTAAGGAAGGCAAACAAATGGTGACAATGGCATTCTTGTCATGTGCTATTAATAAAAGTGCCTTCCAAGTGTGACAAACTTAGATGATGTTTACAAGGAGGTTAATGCAAAAATAATAATAAATTTGTGGGAGTGTCAATACCTCTTGCCATAGGAAGTAATTAAAGCATAATTTGATTCTAAATTGTGAACTAGAATTTGACTTTAAGTTGTGGTGTAGAGTTAATTTGAAGCAAAACTTGATTCTAAGTTGTGGTTTAGACTCTTATTCTAATTTTTTCCCCAGAATCTGAAGGGAAATTAAGCAATGAAATTTGATTATATGTTTTGGGCTTAAATTTAATTTTAAGTTGTGAAATGAATTTTGATTATAATTGTGAAGCAAAATGATAATCTAATTTGTAGATGTCATTCATAATCAAAGTTGATGACTTCTTAGCCATTATAAAAAAGGATCATGTATTGTTATTAGCCACAAAACTTGTATTTCTATTTGCAATTCATGAAGGGGTTGGCCATCAGCCTTGTTACATTGGCAATAATTACCTTTTTGGTGGTTATAATACTAATTACATTGGCAACAATAATAATCCAATAACAAAGGTACATTGGATTTTCAAACATGTGAATACACCATGGTATGTATATGGTCACTTGCCATGATTGGTTCTCTCTTTTGATGTTATATTTCTATCTTCACAATTGTCAATTTTGTTGTGAGTTCTTTGAACTAGGATATGAAGACTAGTTACATGGACCCATTAAACAAGTGGACAAGGTAAACATGTGCTGGAGATATTGCAAAAGCATATTTAAAGAGTGTGTATATGTAGCAAAAAGAATGTCAAGGATTTTTCAACACATCATAATCCAAATTGGTATCATTCCTTTTTTTTTCCTGACCTTAAACCCTAAGCCTAAACCTTAAATTAGATTACAAAAACAATAGGAACCATTTGAAACAACAAAATATTTGGTCCTAACTTCATTTTTATTATTACTAATGACCTACCACAACATCATTTGTTGATTAAAAGCTTGGGCTCCATTTGTTTAGGATGTAACATAATTTGGGGGCATAATTATCTTCGTCATTATCTATTGTGAAAAGATGGTGTATACTTAGAAAATCTTGATTGTTTGTTGTAAGTTGATATAATTAAGTTTAAAATGTGCAATGCATGCAAAATTAGGTTTTCTTAATTTTGCCAGTCCTATTTTAAAACCCCAACAAATTGGTTTGAACTAAATATTTAATTAACCTCCACAATTTTCTAGGAATTGATGAAGTTTAAACAAGGACCTTACAAATGGAAACAATTAAACATCATGTGTGCATAACATATTTTTGTCATTAATGTCCTGAATTTTTCTTTTAATCAAGTTGTGGTGCATCCACTATGGTGGAGGTGATGTCCACAAGGAAATGGTGTTGATGCCCTCAAATGGGCAAGAGAAAAAAAATCATAAATTTAAACAAAATATAATTAGTTTTTTTCAAGGTGTCCCAAGGGTAGATGAGTGGAGTGTAGTGGAGTAGATTGGAGCATGGACAACTTGTCATGCGATCTACATCACCAATGATTTCCACAAAGGATCCACTTTCGTGGAAATTTGGGCTTCATGACATCATTCCTTATGTCATCACAATCCATAGATGAGACATATCATCAACAAATACGTCTTCATTCGTTGCCTATACATATGTAACTTGTGACTACTTGCCAAAAATTACAACTAAAATGGTCACCAACCCCTTATTGTCATGTGGCACAAGTAATGCATTTTGAAATTCTAAAATTAATAATATATAAATCATTTTTAGTCAAATTTATAACCTCGATAATCCATATTTGATGGTCTTAAATTTATCCACATGGCCCAATTTGACTTTGACCACATGGCATGATGATTGAATTTTGAAAAAATTAAATCCGTGTCATCCAATTTGGATGGCATTAGATCATAACACGTGGCACAATACCAACTTACTACGTGACATTTTTATTGAGTTTTTAAAAATTAAGTTATATTTGCATCATCCATTTTGGATGGTTATAGATTGTGACATGTGGCATAATAACAATTTGCCACATGGCGTAATAATTAAAATTTTACCAAAATATATTAAATTAAATATTTAGGTAGGTAAAGAAGTAGGCAAGAAGATAGTTAAATAATTTATTTTTAAATTTTAGAGTTAAGCCTTTTAAAAAGGTTCATCCCAAATGTGTGTTTTCAATCTTCTGAATGCATCTCTTTATATAGTTTACAAGATTAAAATGGAGGACAAAAGATATGGGATAAATTTTTAATCACAATTTAGTTGGATATTAATTTGCAATTAAAAACTTTATCCCATATCTTTTGTTTTTTTTTCCATGTTGTAAATTATATATGCTAATCCTCCCACCTCACATAACTTTTCTACATAACAATTATTTTAAGTATCAATTTTTATTTTAATGTAAAAAATGATATTTAAAATCTAACAAAATTGTTTCAAGATCAAATTTGATATTTCAGTTCTGAAAATTAGTATATCAAATCTGAAAATTGTAATTTGAATATGAAATTTGAAAATTTCTAATTCTGAAAATTGATATTTCAACTTTGAAAATTGTTATTTGAATATGAAACTTCATATTTCATTTCTGCATATTTTTATATGACTTTGGAAATTAATATTTTAATCCTAATTTTTTATTTGAATATGAAATATGATATTTGATTTTTAAAAAAATTATTTGCAACTCAAAAGTGATATTTCAATCCTTTTTTAAAAAGGAAAATTGATATTTCACTTCTAAAAATTCTTATTTGAATCTCAAAATTGATATTTCAAATCTTAAAATTATTATTTCAATTCAAAAATTCATATTTGAAATCTTCTCTTTTTTGGTATTCAAAAAATGATATTTAAATCTCAAAATTGATATTTGAATTCTTAAAAAATTGACTTCTGAAAATGTTTATTTGAATCTGAAAATTGATATTTAAATCCCGAATTTTTTAATTTGAATATGCAATTCGATATTTTAATTCTGAAAATTGTTGGTGACAACTAAAAAGTGATATTTCAATTCCAAGAGTTGATATTTGATTCTGAAAGTTCATATTTAAATTCTGAAAACCATTACTTGAACTTAAATATTGTAATTTAAATATTCAAAATAATTATTTGAATTTCAAATTTGATATTTGAATTTTGAACTTATTTATTTCTATTTCAATTTTGATATTTTAATTTTGAAAATCATTATTTGAATCTGAAAATTGATATATCAATTCTGAGAATTTTAAGTTTAATTCAAATATTGTTATTTGAATTCTAAAATGTGTATTTGAATTCTAAAAAAAATAGTTGAATTCGAAAAGTTTTATTTGAGTTTGAAAGTTGATATTTCCCTTCTGATTTAAAAATCAAAATATGGAGTAATTTTCATATTTTAATAACAATTCTCAGATTTAAAACATCAAATTATATATTTAAATAGTATAATTTCCATAATTCAAATATGAATTTTCAGGTTCAATTAACAAATTTTGAATCCAAATAAAAAATTTCATAATTGAAATATCAATTTTCAGATGCAAATATCAATTTCTAATTCAAAAATTAGAATTTGAAATTCAAATAACAATTTGCATATTCAAATACCAATTTTTTAAATGAAATATTAGTTTTCAGAACTTAGATTTAAAATTTTAGATTCATTAAGAATCAAATATTTCATATAGTAATTTACATAATTGAAAATCAGTTTTTTATATTGGAATAACATTTTTCAAATTTGAGACATGAACTTTCATATTCAAATGAAAATATAAATTTTTTATTTCAAAATATAAACTTTGAAAATTGAAATAAAAATCGATTTCAATTTCATGTAACATGTTTGAAATTCCAATTGAAGTTTTCAAAAAATTGGGTGTAATGGGTATGAATGGCATATTCCATTGCATCTCACATTGTGATCATTATATTTATTTTGTCATGGAACAAAGGTGTCACAATAGATTTGTTATGTCAAGGACAAAGAAAGTTGAGAAGGTTGTTGAGAATATCAAAACCAAAACAAACGGTTTTTTTTTAAAAATAATATTGTCAAATGGCAAAAATTCACCACAAAAACCACATTGATAAAACCTTTAATATGTTCACAATATATAATTAATCTATGCATAATTAATGTATAATGTACTCCTAATAAACTCTTTAATTATACCCTTAATGTAACCATAATATACTATAAAAATGTACCCCAAATTTAGTTATAATACACCCTAGTGTATGTCAAAGGGCTACGTATACGGCATATGGTTGTGACTAATTTTGATCCCAAGTGCAACTAATGGAACAAATGAACCTATTTTTGGATGAAAACAATCACAAAAATTGTCCAAATGAAAATGAATATGTCAATAGTCACATGGTAATCGCAATAGTGTTGCATTTCACCATATAAAGTGTGAACATTGATAATCACCTACAAAAAAAATCAAATATAGTCACAACTAACACATAGTTGCATGTAGTCACAAAAAGAATGATTGCATATTACAATATTTCTTCTAGTGTCACCATGTTATCAATTTCATTCATGTGAAATTATTGTGAAGTAGGCATTGTTGTGAAGAGTATCTCATATGTTGTATTTTTATTTATAATAGAGCTTAGGTAAAGGTATTCATGATTAGTTGTTGAAGAGAATCCATTTCCCTTTAGTTTTCAAATGTGACCATTTATTAGGACATAAAACTTTGGGGGATAAAGCACTTCCTTTTTGAAAAATTCAAAATGGTTGCTTCTTGGAATCTAATGGCAACTTGCGTTAATAGTCCACAATAAACTCTCATTTTTTTCAATTAAGTGATATTTGCATACAAGCACTATGACTAAGGACATTAACATACATTTTGTTATTAATGGTCATTAGCATGCAGGTGATTATCAATAATGTTCAATCTTCTCATTAGTTTGTTCTATTTTTTTTAAATGTTGGGTTTCCTTTTTTTGCTAACATTTTTTTATCTAAAATATGTTTGACCTTATTACATTGCCATCCCACAATTATATTGAAATTGACCTAAATTTCAAATAGGTAAAACTTTTCCACACTTAAAAAGATATATGCATATCCATTAGTACATGTTTGATTTATGCTACTTGTCTATGAGCATTTTTTTCCAAAACCATTAACAAAAATTTATGGCATATCCATTTGAACTTACTTTTTTACTTTCACAACATGGATATTAATGGATGCCCATCTAACCTACTTAAAGCTGTTAAAAAATTAAGGGTTTTTTTTCTTAAGGGTTCTTTGGCCTACTTGATTTGCAATTGGCATAAACATGTGTAATCATGCATGCCTAGTGTGGAACTGTTATTCTATGGCTAACTATTATGCACATAAGTTGACATTTGAATTTGGAGGTCTTTATGGTGAAGGTGATAATTGAACCTTGAAAAGAGGAGATGAACAAAAGTTTGTGAATGATTTTACAAACATGTGCATCAAAATGTTTATTATCTATCAGTGGAAAGGACTTAAATGGAATTTGATGAATTTGTTATTTTTATGGAGAGTATTAACTAGTTTTCCACACATTTTATGTGTAAGTTGTATGCCCAATTGCATATGTGCATCCAAAGGATTTAATAGGTTCGAAGGTTATGGTGTTGAAATGAGGTGGAATTCACTACTTTAGAAAGGAAGAAAGGTTGTTGGCAATGCAGACCCAATCCTAAAAGGGATTATTTGCTAATAGGCAATAGGTTTAGTGGTCATTCATAAGGAATACAATCAAACCCTTATAGTCCATTGGATTTCAACATATGACATTTACTCTGGACAAGATGGGTTTATTCATTTTGGGCAAGGAGGAAACAATTTTATTTTATTTTTTGATATAGTGGAAACAAAATTTGTCCTCCTTGATTTTGATGTTGACAAATTGGTAGAAGTGAAATTGAAATTCCTACAGAATATTTCACACTACTATAACAACATATTTGCATTTCTTAATCATATGTTCACTAATTCTATTTGAAGTTTCAACAAACTTAACACTACAATTCATTCCCACATCATATTCATAGTTATTACATATAGCTAGAATCTCCACTTCAAAATACATTGTAAAAAATTCCAAAAACAAGAGTACAATTCATTTCATCATAATCTAGTACTATAGAAAATTCACACAAAAGCTGAACTTAAATTCATTGTAGAAGTTTGTGCTTATCTATATTACTAAGAACATCAATCCAAATTATAACATAATCGCATGTTTTGTTGAAAAAGTCCCAAAACAACATTTTTCTCTACCTAGGAGCACCTTTTTTTTGCATGTTCATACAATATTCAAGTAGGTGAGGTGAAGTTTTACAAGGTACCCACTTAGAATACCCTCCCTAATCCCAAATAGGTCATTCGACGAGTTCGACCAAAATGTTATGCTTACACACAAGACTACCCTTCTCTGAAAGCTTTGCAGGGACTATTCAATGATCTACCCGAAAGGGTTTACTGCACAAGGCTCCTACAGAAGTGGCGCTTTGTGCCATGAATATCAGATGCTCAGCTTCGCACAACATAGGGATTAAAACGCTTTCAAAGAAAACATAAAATAGTAAGAGATCCAACATGCAAAACACAACAATCATGAAAGATTCGCAAATTTAAAATGTTATCATATACTCTCTTTTCTAACTCTTGATACTAGATTGACCTACTAAAATGCAAATAGGAATTAAGAATGTGGTCAAAACCATAAAAAATAAAAAGATACCATCTATACCTATATAAAAATGAATATTTGGATAAGGAAGCCATCAAATGGTTTCCACAATTTGAAATTTGGCTGTAGAATTATTAAATTGTATCCAAGAAAAGAAAGAATATAGAAAAATAATCAAAAAGGTGCACAAACCAATACCTCATATTAGTCGTATTCTTGAATCAAGGATAACGGAAAGAATAATGCTTCCTAATAAAGGACACAAAATAAGGCCACTAAGATTAAAATAAAATGAAGCTAAAAATTGTAACATAAATGTTTATTCTTGTTCCAATAAATCTCGAAAACACAACTCTCTTCACAAGCCGCAGTAGGTTTATATTTTTTATTGGTTTTCTAGCCATAGTGGCCCTATAAGTAAGTATATCACCCCACAGTTGTGTACATAATGCCCGTAATAATTGCATAACTTGATGGGCTTTTGTATGCACATACTATGTAATGGCATACTTTTTTTTTTACTACTTTGTTTAATGCATTAAGGCCTATTTGCTACTATGACCGGCCCAAGTCAAGGCCGAAGGGATAAGAAGAAGTCGATCGGCCAACAAAAATTATTTTTTCGTTCTATGTTTTTTTTTTTTTTCCGACCCTCAATCTATCATTCCATCATTCCAACCTTTACTTCCTTCTTTCCCCTTTTGAAATTCCTTATAAGCCCAAACCAATCTCGTGTTTTATTTGAGGACTCGTGTTTTCATGACTCATCGTAGATGGATTGCAAAGCGTAGCTTGGTCCTTGGGCTCCAAAAAAAAAGATTTTTTTTTCTATGCACTTGCTTGATTTGGCAGGTTTTACTCTTTAAAACCTAATAAAATAAAACAACCTAGCAAATAGATTTTTTGTTACACCTTCAATATTCACATTATATTGGTGTCAATACATTATATATGATGATACATCTAGTTCCACTAGTAATCTAACTAAGACATCAGTGGGTGGAAAGGGCATCCAACAAGTCGGAATCCATAAAGCCCGTCTCCTACCATATGGGGCAAATTGAAACAGAAAGGAGAGTTAGTGAGCCGTATGATGGGGGATTATCTTGTATGGTTCGGAGAGCACTTAGTAGGCAGGAGTAAATGATCACTTTCTACCGAAGCTTGCCTCTATCTACTTAAAATTTGTGCTATATCAAAACATAATATGTGTTTTTCTATCGTAAATACCTCCATCTCTCCTATTTTTCTCCCAAAAAAAAAAAAAACCTCTTTGTTTCATCTTCTTCTCCTTTCCTTTGTTTTCCCGAACTATCCCCCTTTTTGAACCATCCTAAAGTCACATCATTGTGATCCAAAACAACAAGAATTCAAAATTCAAACTAACAAAGTTCCTTGATTAGTCCTTATCTTAACCACCTTGTTCATCTTGAATCACATACTTAGCTTACTTAACATTACCCCCTTTGTACTTTGGATTTCGTCCTCGAAATTTTTGTAAAATGACAAAAATAGAATGGCAATATTCTATATCCTTTTAAACATTTGTTTCCCCTACCACAATGTTGTAATCCCAATCTACATAAAAACTAATGGTTTTTATCTACATTTTGTTTTGCAGTTCCAATATCCTGCCCTACTAATTCAGTTTGTGGTTCTATGTCCAGATGTTATATCTTGGATATCTCTTCTTCTCGTGCTGGAATAGCTTCCACCTTTTCCTATTCTGAATTCCCTCTAGTTCTTTTTTTTGTCTTGACCCCCTCTTCTAAGGTCATGTGGTATTTCTGGCTATACTTCCTCCTCATGAACTACTCCACTTATGAGGTCTTGTGATTCCTTAATCTATACTTCCTCTTCCCAAGTTGTCCCACTAGGCCTTGTTTTTGTCTCTTCATCTTGTCCCAATTATGTACTTGTTGGACTGCCACAAATGAAATCTGGAAAATTCTTTTGATAAGCTTCCAACTTGTACCTCAGAATTTTTTCATTAACTCTATGTTGAGCCATAAACTCTATGTTGAGCCATATTTTTCTCCAACTCCTTTGTAAAATATTCCACTTCAACCTCCCACCATTCCTTAGATTTTACCTCATAGTCTTTCATCTTGTTCTTCGTCCTCATTAGTGTATAGTACTACAACATTTGTTCATAACCCTCCAGTCTTTTTTTGATACCAGTTGGATCCAAACTCTTCTTTAGTTCATGTGCCCCCTCCAACTATTTTGCAGGTGCTATAAAATTTTCTGATACTCCTTCTTGTCCTCCATTAATTGTTCTGTTTTTGCCTATGTTGTCTTTCTTCTAAGCTCCTAAGACTACAACAAAAATACATTTTACAAATTTATTATTTCCAAATTTGTCACAACATTCTCCTTTTTTTTCTTTTCTTTAGTCAGTGCTTTCACCTGACTATCCAATGCCTCATGTTATTTCTTATGAAGAAATAATGTTTATGTCCACTTCTTCTCGGTGGTTTCCCAAATTTTAGCCTTTTGCTTTAAATTCTGCAATTCATCCTGCGATTTCAGTCCTGTTGTGCGGCCCTTGAGCTCTTCATTTTCATCCTTTAGTTTCTTAATGAGTAATTTATTTTTATGTTCAACCTCTTCCTAATTCTTCCTCCAAATTTCCACATTATGCTTATACCCTTTCTATAATTTTTTTTCCTTATCCAATTCCTCATGTAACACTGCCTTTTCCTTCTCCCCCGTAACCAATATGTGTTTACCGCTATACTTAAATTCCCCATATTCAAACTCACAATTGCCATGGTTTAAAATAACTTAGTTAGCTTATATGCTTTCATTACTTCTGCAACTACCTCTTCCATAAAGTTTGGTGTACTTGTCTATGTCGTAGGATCTACAAATACTTCTGCAAATGATCCCAACTCCTGTACCATTCTTCTCCCCAATTCAAATTCAAATGGGAATCCTTTTGCAAATTCTGGCCTATTAGGTGGTACTTGTAACTGTGCTGGTCTAAACTCTTCAAAAGCAAATCGTGTTGCCACTCTTTCTATTTGCAGTTCAATAGCATGTAGACCTTCCTATGTTTGTTGTTGTTGTTGCTACAAATGTTGTTGTAAACGTTGAAAATGTTTTGGACTTGTAGTGGTTTCCATCCAATCTTCACATACATCCCCTTCAAAGTGTAAATGTTCCTCACCCTCTAGAAACCTTATGTCATGTTCCCTCTTAACTCCTTGGTTTTGCTCCTTCAATTGTTTCTCTTGCGGTGATGTCATCTATGGTATCTCCTCCTTCAACTCCCTCAACTGTCTTTCATGTGCAAATGTCATCTATGGTACTACTATAGTCTATCTAATTGCTTATACCACTAGTGGCACTATTGGTATTGTAGATGGTTCCACTCTGCCCTTCATCATTTTTTGTGCTTTCATGTTCCCTTTTCACTCTTGAGCCTAAGGCTCCTCCTTACTCAACTATGTTCTTCCTCTTGAGAGCACTTCTTGGAAAGTTTGTTGTAGCTTTCTTTTTATTCTTTAGTGTAGTTTGCATCTCCTCCCTAGTTCTTTTAACCTTGGTTGATGGTTTCTATGGATTGTCCTTTTGATGCACTAATGGATACTAAAAGATTTTTGCTAATAACAAGGCAGATTAATAGGTATATATTTTTTATCCCCTTTATCTTCCATAACATACTTATACCACCTATTTAACTCACTACATAGACTATTGAATATAATCTATGCCCAATTGACCTTCTACCCTTGTCTACTCTCACCAATGTAATAACATTTTTGTTGCAAAAATATTGTACCTTCTCCCTCTGATAAATGATAAATATAATGGTAGGATATCTGACAGAGTATGGTAGACCCAAACTCTTTGCATTCCATTGATCTACAGAAGAATTTGTAGGTGCAAATCTACAACTTTGTAATGTTTGAATTGTTAATGACATACTGACATGTCCTTTCGATTCTTCTACACACCCTTCCCCACACACTCCAAAAACATCTACAATCGGTTCATTATTTATTACATACACCTTATCCTTATGCCCAAAGTAGATATTTGTGCCTTTGATCAAGAATGAATTTGGAAATTCCAAAATTACATCCAGCATTGATGTTTCCCACCCCATCATAAACAAAGGAACAAGCCCTACTTTAGAAGCCTAGTCTTCTTTCACATCAATGCTAACGTTGTTTACTTCTACGCAAAAACTCAATTGTAGATGTTCCAATTATATCTATGTTTTGAATTATCGTTTGCACAAATTGTATCTTCACATTATATGCCTTCCCTTCTACACATTTTGAAGATGATGATGATGAATGCGGCAATGACCTTATAGCTAATGGCTAAATATTCAACATTCCTTCTTTCTTTACTCTTCTCAACCCCTCTTCTACTTATGTTCTTTTCAACAATTCCTCTTCCTCCTATTGCCTTTGTCTATGCTCACTCCTCTGCACTTACTTTTCCCTTGCTATTTGTTATAGTTTTTCAATTGCATTCTCTACATTCATACTATTGTAAACTCCAAAACTTTGAAAATGCACACAACTTCTAGCAACAAATGCAAACTGCTTTTGATGATTACCCCATTTTTTCACGTCTTTAAACATCCCGCCCATCACATTCATTTTTTCATCTACCCACCATCTTTTAATTAATGCATGATCCTTGAAATTAATATGACCCATCACTACAAGTTTATGTGTCCCTTGTACAATGACATGGAAGCACTTAACATCATCATTATGAGTGAACATTGCAAAATTCATCTTTCAATTACTCCACATTCGTAATCTCCCTACATTATCTGTATTGACTTTGCTTCATTCGCCATATACCCCTTTTGCTAACTATGCCCATTTTATTAATTGACTATGAGAACACATCTATTAACTGTACCAATTTATATGTTGATTATGCCCACAATTATGAAGATTATGCGAATACTTTTGACAATCAAACGAATATTGTTGTTGATTCAGTTGATACTCTTGACATATCATCTTTAAATTGATGCATCCCAAATCTTGCACTATTGTAATTATTACTCATTTGCAAATCAAAAATAAAAATCGTGTTCACCATTGGATCTATGATATGTTCTTTATCTTCATCATTTTTCATTTGTGGTTTTTGAATTTCACATCTGTCATCATCCTCTTTCGTGTCAGAATTCGCCTCTCAAATTCCATTTGCATTCTTTTCCCAATATATTGGCATATGTTGCTTTTTTTTTTTTTTGAACTTTAGTTTCCATGTATTTATAAGGTTTGAACTTATTCATGTTGACCAACACAAAGGTTAGCTTCAAACTTTTCAATGGTCACCAATAACACAATATGTAGTTTTGTATGAAATAACATTATAGACAAATGTTCATCCCAATCTGTTCTATTTTCATTAACTAACTTGGTCAAAAATGTCCCAAGTACATTATTAGTAAATTAAGCTTGCCCATTCCCATAAGGATAATAAGTTGTAAAACTCACATGTTTCATCAAAAAATGATCTGTCAAATACTTGATGGCATCATTAATAAAATGAACTCCCTAATATATGATTATAGTCAAAGGACGTCCAAACTTAATTAATATGCACTCATACATAAATTTTGCTATGACTGTTACTGTATTAGTTCTCAATGCTCTTGCTTTCACCCGCTTAGTAGCATAGTCTATGGCAATAAAAATATATTTGTTCCTTGTATATTTCCATGATGGCTTAATTGGCCCCATCAAATCAAGTCCCCATTTCATAAATGGGTCATTTGGAAGACTTGTGACCAACTTTGAGTTGTAAATCCTCTTGTTATTTGACATGCATCACAAGATTTATAATGATGCACGTCCTTATACATAGTTGGCCACCAATATCCAGCATCCAATATCTTCCTCGACATTATTTTTGCTGCAAAATGCCTTCATGTAGGTCCTTCATGTAGTTTTTTCATCACCATTAGTCTTTTGCTGTTGTCAAACATCGTTGGAGTCTACTATCTTGGCCCATTTTATACAATTCACCATTCTTTAATGTAAAAGGCTTTGCTTTCTTGACCAATCTTTGTTTATACTCCATTGATAATGTGCCCTCAATTTGTCTTGTTTTTCAAAATTCTTTTACATCATTCAATCATTCAGGCCTTGTATAAAACAAACTTGCATCTGTGGTTTAATCAAGCACACCTATGGGTTTTATACTATTCGGTAATCTTGACAATGTATCTATAACTACATGAGTTCTATTTGGCATATACACTACTATGAAATCATATTCGAGGAACAATAACAACTATCTAGCTATTCTTCCTGAAACTTGTGGTTTGTTGACCAAATAGACCAATGCCATATGATCTACATAAAAGACAAACTTATTACCTAACAAATAATGTATGAACTTGTGCAAACAAAAAACCATTATTAAAGCCTCTCTCTCTATTGTGTTATAATTTTGTTCTATTTTGTTCAAAAGCCTAGAAGCATACACTATTGGTTGATCACTCTTCCCTGTTACGTTCTGAGACAACATAGCCCCCACAGCTAACAACGACGCATCTATATGAACATGAAATTCCACTTGCCAATTTGGTGATATCAGTGTCAGTGCTTCAATATACTTTAGTTTAATCAATTCCCATTCCTTCTGACATTCCTTTGTCCAAAGAAAAAAGTCATTGTCTTTTTAGTTAGTTTAGTGATAAATGCCATAATCGTAGCAAATTTTTTTATAAAACATTTATAAAATTATGCCATCCCATTGAATACTTGAATTTATTGGGGATTTTTAGGTGGTGGCATGTTTACGATTGCTTGTACCTTCTTTGGATCTGGTAGTTTCCTTTCCTTGGAAACAATAAAAACCAAGATCATCCCCGAAAATACCATAAATGCACATTGTCTGGATTCAGATTAATGCCATATTCTTTGCACTTTTGAAAACATAATTTGAGCTTCTACAAATGACTTTCCATGTCATTATACACCATAAAATCATCTAGAAATATCTTCATAAAATTGTCCAAATACTCTCTGAATGTTTTGGTCACAACTTTCAAGATATGTTGGAGGTCCATTTTAAACTCCAAACAATATCACCTTCCATATAAAAGCCCCCTAGTTTGTAACAAATGTAGTCTTTTATCTATCCTTTGGAGCTATAGATATTTGATGATATCTTGAATATTCATATAAGAAGGAATATGCCTCATATTCTATTACTATGTTTAGCACTTCATCTATGAAAGGTAATGGGTATGGATCCTTTTTTGTGGCTACATTTAGTTTCCTAAAATCTATACAAAATCTCAACTTGCCATTTTCTTAAGTACTATAACTATGGGTGACAACCATGTAACTTCTTTTACATATTCAATGAATCCAACTACTAATAACTTATCTATATCTTGTTTGACCGTTGTAGCATAGTTTGGATTTAATCTATACTTGGCCTATGTGCCAACAATATAGTAATGTCCAACTCAATTATGTGTTGTGTTAGTTCTAGTAGAATCCCTTTCATATCTTTGTATGTCCGTGGAAAAACATCTTTGAATTCCTTCAACAGTTGTTCCACTTCCAGCACCTTGCCTATTTCCAACTATGCATTAATCTTCACCATTTGTGGTTCTAGATCAATTCCCAGGTTGAGCTTCATCAATTGTTGATCTTCAATTAATGTCCATCCAACTATTTGCAATCCTTGTGTTTTAATGTTCACTGGAGTTTCATCCACTATAACATTCCTTGGTTGATGTTTGTAATACATTTATGGATACACCTTATCCTTCAGAGCTACTTCTAGCTCATATTTGTTGCCATATATCTTCTTCTCAATGCTGTGTACTTCAAATCCCTATTCTGAAATACTAGTCTTCACATTTGTATCCATGATCCCACATCTGTGGTTTTCATAGATGGAATTGCCTCAAGTAAACTTATTGTTCCTATGGAAAACAATTATAACTTTATAACAAAAATGATATCTTTTTCTTCATCTGTGATGCCATTCTGATAATCATAGCACAATAACATTTATGGTCTTCTTACTTCACTTCCCAAATGTTTGGTAATCATAATTGTTCGGACTGTCCCATTCCCTTGTATGGTAATAATCTTATTTCCCCAATCATGTGCCACTTTAACATCCTTCAACCATGGTCTCCCCAACAACATGGAATAATTAAAATCTACCACACTATTATGAAGTATAGTAAACGTAATTATGTAAGGAATGCCACGAACATATATCTTCAGATCTCTGATCAACCCCATTGGTTTTGTGATTGTTTGATTTGCCATCCTCAAATTATATGGTGTAGGTTTAGGCTTTACAAGCCCCAACCTCAATCTCAAATGTTTTGTGATAATATTAACTCCAGAACCTCCATCTAGCAACACATCTTCTATTGTATTCTTCCCAATTTGTACTTGGATAACTATCATATGATTATCTATTGCTTCATGAGGTGTCCCTACTTTTGGTATTGAAGAAGCAATTTGTTTATTTGTGGTTGTTTTACTTACATTTTGAGTTTTCTTTAGTTTCAACTTCTACCAAAGATATTTTTTTAGTTCATGAGTTATTTTAAATAGTTGTCCTAAGTTCAAATTATAACTTGTTTCTAGCATATGTTTACCAATGTCTAGAAAATTCTCTTCTACTATGATCAATTTCCCTTGTGAATTCACTATTCTTGATATTTATGTGCATCCACATGAGTAATAGTTAGCATACTTGGCCAAGTGGTGTTCCATCCCTCCATGGATGTGGATGGCCCTTCTGTTTGAGTTTGTGTCTTTTTGAATCTATTGAATTGTCTCCATCATTGACTATTTCAATTGCTCTTTTTTCTCCCAATCAGCAACACTCTTTGCTTTTCTTAGTTATCTATCCTTGAACACATTTTTTCATACTTCTTATGGTAACATTAACATCCACCACATTCACATTCGCAATGATTGTTTGTGTTTCAACAACATGTTGAATGTCGCAACCCTAGCTTTGGGCTCGCGACCAAGGCAAAGGGGTTGCAAGGCTACGGGCCAAAAGGAAGGAAGCCCGGGAGTTAAGGCAAAGGCATTGCAAGGGTGCGGGCCAAGAAGAAGTCCGGGAGTCACATCAAAAACTCCCGGGAGTGTTAGAAAGTGCGAGGGAGTATGAGGGAATGAACCCTCACACTCCCAAGGCAACTCCCACTTTCGGAGATGGAGTCCCGGTGGACTCCTGAAACTTCAGAGAGCGATTGCAGGGGTCAAAACTCAATGGCTTGTGGCGTTCTTTATATCATTGAAAAGCTCTTGAAGCGTAGATGTCTAAAATGGGCTCGCATTGCTCATTTGGACATCTGAAACACAAGTTGTG
>Ga0116229_10000419_pt1 | contig 55620 bp, 64 predicted proteins | sample S1TSphgellanicum_3_FD_87313 | JGI IMG/M metagenome (GOLD analysis project Ga0116229, IMG submission 87313) | Host-associated microbial communities from peat moss isolated from Minnesota, USA - S1T2_Fc - Sphagnum magellanicum MG | ecosystem: Host-associated > Plants > Peat moss > Unclassified...
CGTCTTCGCCTGCGCCCGCAGGCAAGAGGGATGGGTCCATGTCGAATTGAGGATCGGAACTGACGGCAAGGTGTCGGCCTACCGCATCCTTTCCCAAGCTCCGGGCCGCACCTTCGAACAGTCCGTCGTTCTGTCGCTCCAACACACCCGCTTCGCCGCCGCAGTGGATGGCAGCTTCCGGACGTCCGAGGCGGTCGTAAGATTCCGCATCGGTTCGCCCGACATCGATGCCGAAGCGGTGCCGGGACCGGATGCTCTGAAGTGACTATACCCCGCGTCACCGTGCACGTGGCTGAAAGCGGTCGCAGTGAAACGCCGCGAGGGGTGGGAGCGGAGCGGCCTAAAAGACAATCGCTCAGGCGGCAGCCAATGCAACAGCTACCAGCGACGACAAAGCGATACGACGAGCGCCCCTCAGCGTGACACTCACTGCCGTGGTCTCCGCTTCCCAGTGAAACGGTTGTCTGGCCGCTTCCGATTCGTCATCGTCGTCCCATGGCTGGCGACGAATGGCGCGGAGACGGCTTTGGGTTTGATCAGGTCCACCCGGACGTTCGGATCGAACAGGCGAATCGTTTCGTCGAGCTTGGTCATCTGCTTCGAGAGGCTGCGGAGCGCCGCCTCATGGGCTTGGAATTCCGTCGCGAGTTCAGCACGCTTGCGCACCAAGCCGTGCAGGAGGACACGTTTCTCAGCGTCTCTGAGGATGATCTCTGCCTTCATTGCCATAGGGTAGCGCGCCCGGGACGGCTGCGCAGCGGCGGCTAGGTGCGTTTGCTACCCAAAGCCGGCGGCAGGCTCAAGTCTTGATAAGGCGGTAAGCGCCACCGTCATTCTGGCTGACGAAGATGACTTCGCGGCCGTCAACCAAGAGTGGTTGAAGTGGTTTCCCACAGACCCGCCCGCACGCCAGGGGGCCAAGCTGCCCGTTCGAACGCCCGGGTTGAAAGTCTCAATCGCGATGATTGCCGAAGCTTAAGCCGAACAAAACTGAACCCAGGCTGACCTTAGAGCGCCACTACGGCGTTTTTGGCTTGCCGTCCGCCATTTCCACGAGGCCCATGCTATTGCCTGCCGGATCAGTAAATAGGCCGAGGACGACAACGCCCTTCACCTCAAATCGAGCATGGACGATCTTACCGCCGTTTGCCTCAATCTTGGCGAGGCATGCGCTGACGTCGTCCACACCGATGTAGATGATCTTGCTCGCAGGGTCCTGGCGGAGCGCTCCGGAGAGGAGTGGTCCGGTCACAGGTACGCTCAAGGTCCCGTCCCGGCGCATGTCCCAACCGAATACCTCTCGGTAGAATTTTGCCTGATTTGCCGCGTCAGGTCCGGCGATGTCGAAAAAGACAATTGGCGCGGGCTTGGTCGCTCCAACAACGCTCGTTGCTAAAGCGGCTATTGCGAGCGCGAGCGTTAGGGGGCGCATCATCGGTGTCGGTCCTCGCGTTAAGGCATTGGACAGGGAGAAAGCGGCGGTTCCGAAGAAAGACACAAGGTCGCCAGCGCCTGCAACCCCACGTGAAGTCTTCAGGTATTGCGGTGACAGTCTAAAGGGGCTTTCAAAACGGCTCGCGCGCCACGCTTAGACTGTGACCAGGCGCAGACCTGGCGCTCAATGGGGGTTGAGAATAGGATGAAGCTGGCGCGCATCTTGGAGATTGAAGGCTATGCCCATGATCACTGGATTAACGCCGTACGTTGAAGTCTTCGACATGATGGCTTCGATCGCCTTCTACCGTGACATCCTTGGGTTCCACGTTCTGTTCGCGAGCGCCGAAGTCGAGACCCTGGAGGGGCGTTTCTCACATTTCGTTCGCCTCGGGCGCGGACACGGCCAAATCATGCTGAACACAGCCTATGATTCGAATGATCGGCCCCCAGGGCGGAGCGAGGCGCGTTGGGCAGGCTGTCGCTACATTCAGTTCTACCTGGATTGTGATGATGTCCACGGCCTTTATGCCGAAGTGATAGCTCGTGGATCGGACGCAACAGCCCCCGCCCCAACCGGATATGGCTACCTTGCTTTCTCCGTGTCCGATCCAGACGGATACCGCATCATCTTCCACCAACCGGCCTGATTGATAAGACCCCCAGTCGGTTCAGGGTCTTTGCCGGACGATCATTGCGGCGTCTAACCGGGTTTGCGCGGCGAAAAAGCCGAGCCCAAAGTCCTTCTTATCGCTCGCGCACGCCGCGCCGCCGACCAAGACACGCCTTATCCGCCATTGGGAGAATCGGGAACGGCAGGGTCGAGTAGGACGTCGCACCAATAGGGCGTTCAGGCGGCTCTATGGCCCCACAGCGTCTTCGATTACTGGTTACGGTCGGCCCGCGTACGACAAACCACCCGGACGGCTAAGAAGGGGACGCTACACCATGGGCGCGTTGAACCGGACCCTCCCCTTACGCTTATTTCGGGCCTTGAGCTCATTTCGGGCGACGGCATGGGCGGCGCGGGCCTCCTGCGTCCTGGTTATCGCCGCGGCGCCATCCCCCGCCGCAGCGGCGAACGGTAAGCTAATCACGCTGCCGTTCGACTTCTCGCGCAAGGCCATCGGCCTTGCGGTCACCGTGAAGGGCGCGCCTCTCTTCGTTCTTCTCGACACCGGCGTCGATCCCTCGGCGATCGACCTTTCCCGCGCCAAGGCGCTCGGCCTGAAGGTCGAGATGGACAGTGGTGGGAAGGGCGAAGGTTTCGGGGAAGGGGCAGCGCCGACCGTCTTCCCCACGATTATCACCGGCCTTGCCGCCGGCGGCCGGGACATGCGCCCCTTCGACGCCCTGGCGAGCGATCTTTCCACCCTCTCGCAAAACTACGGACGTCCGATCGACGCGGTGCTCGGCGCGAGCTTTCTGGCCGACAAAGCGGTGCTGATTGACTACCCGGCCCACACCGTCACCCTCCTGCGCCACGGCGCCGACGCCCGGCCTCTGACGCAAACCTGTCGCCTGCGATGGTCCGCGCCCATGCACACCATCGAGCGCTTCCCGCTCATTCCCGCATTCCGATTCGGAGCCGTGAACGGGCCGGTGAGCCTGGACACCGGCTCGAACGGGGGCGTCGGCTTGTTCCAGTCTGCGCTGGCGCTGCCGGGGCTCAAGGCCCACCTCGGCAGCGAAGAGGAGACGGTCCGCCATGGTTTCAGCGGCGTATCGCACGCGAAGGAATATCACTTTGATGCCCCGATGGGCCTTGGTCCCTTCTCCCTCCCCCCAGGCGAAGCGGTGGTCTTGCGGCCCGAGCCTGGATCCAAACACCGTGTCGCCAATGTCGGAAACGCTCTCTTCGCCGCGCTGAAAGTGCGACTTCTGATGGACTACCCAGCCAAGCGGATGGCCGCCTTTGGGGAATGCGACTGAACCCCTCAGCCCGGAGGAAGGCCGCAATTCTGAATCAGACGATCTCGGGACGCTGATCGGGGCCAGACGCTGGATGAGTGGACCGAGGCGCGTAGACGGGGGTCGAAAGCGCTCTCGCTCAATCACGCAGCAATGGCCGCCTGGATCGTCCGGTTGGCGTTGTGGGGTTCGGCTGAACCCTACCTTTCAGACCGCCTAGCCGGCGAAACCTGGAACGACGGTTGAGGATTGGGACATCAGGCGCTTCTGCTGACGACACGCTCTACCGCGTCATTCTGAGACATAAGGGCAGTGTCGATCACCAGGTGCGGTTCCGTCCACGCCTCGTAGCTGAGGCGCTCGACGTCTTCCCAGGTGGGCAGTTGGTGACCGGCGATGTCCGCCCGCCGCTGCTCGAGGCGTCGACGATGCTCAACGCGATCCGTGCAGACAACCTCCACTTCAAGAATCGCGGTGGAGGCTCTCTGGGCTACGGCTCTCCAGACTGCGCGGCTCAATTGGCTTGGATTCACACAGTCAGCGACCACCCGGGCGCCCAGGCTTAAATTTGACTCTGCTAAACCATGGGCGACAGCATAACCTGCAGCGCCAAGTTCCACGTCGCCGGGAAGTGCGCCCAAGATCGCCTGCTCAATCACGTCCACGCGGAGGAAGACGGCGCCGAGGCGGGCAGCTACATCACGCGCAAGGGTCGTTTTACCGGCGCCGGGCAAGCCAGAAAACACGATCAACCTGGCGGGAGCATCCGTCATAGGCGCTGAATCGGCCCGTTCTTGATCGGCTGCAATGGCTCGGTCGTCCTCCCGACCATGGTTAGCGAAATTTGCCTAGCGAGGGTGTTCGGAAGGCGCCGGAGGGCAGAAATTGGTAGGCCGGGCGGCCGACTTACTTCCGGCCAGGCTAGAAAACTACAATTGTAACCAAACGGCCGAACGAGGCTTGACATAAAACTACGTATGTAATTCGTTCGAGCGGGGTCCGATGGCTGGAGACATAGGATGGCTGTCGGGGACAAGATCGCTCGGCCCAATCGTCCACGGCGCTGGCGTCAGCTCTCCGCGGCTCTAGGCCTTAGTCTGGCGCAGATCATCGGCTTCTCACCGAGCGTTGGGCACGGCGAGGCCTCGCCATCGGTGAGCAAGGCGGAAAGCCCAAAACTCGACTATTCGCGGCCGGGCCTTTTGGTCCCACTGCCTGACGGCAGACGGCTGAATCTGCGCTGCACCGGGTCCGGGACGATGACGGTGATCCTCGACGCGGGAGGGGCCAATTTCAGCCTCGCCTGGCGAAAAGTGCAGGGCGAGATCTCCAGTTTCTCGCGCGTCTGTTCCTATGATCGGGCAGGTTACGGGTTCAGCGACGCCAACCGTCGTCCATCGACAGCGATGAACATCGTCGATGATCTCCATCAAGCCCTTGCTCAGGCCGGCATTCGGCCTCCCCTCATCCTCGTCGGCCATTCAGCCGGCGGCCTCTACGCGACCCTCTATGCCGACCTCTACCCGTCTGATGTCGCGGGGCTGGTTCTGGTTGATCCGGGTTTCGCAAGCCAGGCCCACGACAACGCAATGGCGGCCTGGTCTTCATACCCGAGCCTCCTGAGCGAGCAGCGCGCCCAGCAAGCGGCCCATACGAAGCTGATGCAGAGCTGCGCCGCCCGAGCGAAATCTGGGGGGCTGACGATGGAGATAGGCGAGTGCGCCTGCTTGGACACTCCGGAGGATTTACCCGAACTCGGCGACTACGTTCGCCAGTACTGCAGCACCCCTAAACAGTTTGAAGGCATGCTGGCGGAGGAGGCCGCACTGATCGGAACCTTTGGCGATGCAAGCTCGAGATCGAACGAGGAGGAGGCCGCCGCAGCCCGTCCGTTCGGCGCCATGCCAGTCACCGTCCTAACCAATGGACGCGGCTGGAACTACACGAACAACCCCGATCTCAACGCTCGGCTGACTATGGTGTGGAGGGCCGGCCATGTGGCCCTCGCTGGCCGGTCCGAGAACGGGAAAGTCGTGTTTGTCCAGCACTCCGGCCATAGCATCCAGATCGATCAGCCTTGGGCGGTGATCGATGCGGTTCGCGACATGGTCCGCGATTTAGGCCTCATCTTTCGACGAGGTATCGACAAATGACCGCGCTCCGCTGGCAAAGCCAAGACACCCTTACCCCGGCCTAAACGCCGGGGCTTGCCGGCTCACATCGGGTCGGCTGGGACCCAAACGGCGTGCTCAAGTCCGAAAGCATCCGCCAGTTTGGCTCCGCGACCCTTAACGCAGCTTCGCCTGACTACGCAGACCAAATACCCCTGTTCGTGGCCATGAAGACCAAATCGGTGCTATTCACCGAAGCTGAGCTGGCCGGCCATATCAAGCGCGACGACCGGCCATGATCGGCGAAGCGTCGAGAAGCCCGGGTCGGGCGCAGGTCTGACGATGGAGCCGCTCTGATGCAAATCCGTTTCGCCGCCGCGATAGGCGCTCTCTTCCTGGTCTTGGCGGGTAAGTCCGCGGCTGCGCCGGCCGACTATGTTCTCACTCATGTCCAAATCTATACCGCTGATGCTCGCCGCTCGATGGCCCAGGCCTTGGCGGTGCGGGATGGCAAGATCGTCTACGTCGGGGACGAGGCCGGCGCCCGCATGCTGATCGGGACCAAAACCCAGGTTCAGGTGGGCGGAGGTCAACTGGTGCTGCCAGGTCTGGTCGACGCTCACATCCATCCACTCGGGATCGTTGATCAGGACGTCTGCTCGCTCAAAAGTCGCAAAATCTCGCTGGAAGCCCTGGCGCCCTTCATAAAGGATTGCATCACCCGTTACGCGATCAAGCCCGGCGGTTGGGTGATCGTCCAGCAGTGGGATTTTGCGAACGGAAACGCGCCCAGCGCGGCGGCTCCGACCCTTCGGGCGGCCCTTGACCGAGCCTCCCAGGTCCACCCCATCGCCCTCATGGGAAACGACGGCCACCATGCAGCGTTCAATTCGGTGGCGCTGGCGGGCGCCAAACAACCCCACGGCCCAGTGGTCGGACTGTCGAAAGCGACCCTAAAGTCCGAATTTGCAGCCTACAAAAAGCTGATCGGCGTCGACGCCGCCGGCGAGCCCGACGGATCGATCAATGAAGACGCCCGTGACCTCGTCGGCGCGCCCGACTTCCTGGCGCTCAATTTCTTCGCCCTCATCAAGGCCCCGCAAAAGATGTCCGAACGATTATCGAGTGTCGGCATCACCGCCGTTCAGGATGCAGCCGTGATCGCGCCATGGCTCTATGTCTACGATACGCTCCTCAAACGAAACCAGCTGAACCAGCGGGTCAACTTGATCCAACACTACGAGCCCGAAGATTTCAGGGGCGCTGACGGCCACATCGACTATGAAGCGATCGTCGCCAAAGCCGTCGCCATCCGCAAACGCTACCAGGATAACGATCTGGTCCGCGCGGAAGCGGTGAAGATTTTCGCCGATGGCGTGCTTGAGGGAAACCCCTACGCCAACCCGCCTACCCTGCCTGAATCGCCTTCCCTAAAGCCTTATTTGCAGCCGATTTTCGCACGGGATGGACAGGGCCAGCTCGAGGTGAGAGGCTATGTGGACCTGGACTCAAAGCCCTGCAAGGCGGTGCGGGCATCGCCGGAGGCCTACGACGGCGATGATGCGGTCGCAGCCTTCACCCAGTCCAACGGGTTCCATCCTGGCCAGTGCGAGATATCGTCGGGAAGGTTTCAGCATGAACGTCAGGTGATGCTCGACTACGCGAGGGTTTTGCATGAGGCAGGATTTGCCTTGCACATCCATGCTATCGGCGACGCCGCCGTAAACGTGGCGATAGACGCGATCGAAGCCGCCCGAGCCGCCGACGGCGTCAAAACCTTGCCGGACACAATCGCTCACCTCCAGGTGGTGTCACCCGAAGATGTCTCCCGGATCGGCAAAGATCGCCTCTACCTCGCCTTCACCTATTCCTGGGCGACCGCCGTGCCCGACTACGACATGACCGTTGTACCGTTTTTTGAGCGCGTTTCCGGCAACAGCTATGCTGCGCTCCACAATCCCAGCACCTATTACGAGCGCCAATTCTATCCCGCGAAATCCATCCGAGATGCGGGCGGCATCCTGATTGCGGGGTCTGACGCTCCGGTGAATACGACCGATCCCCAACCCTTCGTCAACATTGAGATCGGCGTGACGCGCGCTGAGCCAGGCTATCCCCCCGCAAATCCCAAGGAACGTCTGACCGTAACGGACTTGATCGACGCCTACACGATCAACGGCGCCCGAGCAATGGGACGTCAGAACGAGTTTGGATCCATCGAGGTCGGAAAGTCCGCGGATTTCATAGTGCTCGACCAGGACATAATAGAGCTCACGCGGCAGGGAAGAAGCGCCGACATTTCCAAGACAAAGGTTCTTGAGACCTGGTTTCGCGGAGTAAAGGTCTATAGCGCGGTTCAAGATCGATAGACGTCCTATCGCCGAGATCGGGCGCCGCCGCAAAAGTTGGCCGGAACGCCCGACATTTTCTGACCGGATCACCGATCCCGCGTCTTCCGGAGCCTTGCCAAATAAATTGATAGGTGGATGCGATGGCGGCGCTGCAGAGTTCTTCAGCGCATGTGCGCTCTGGGGCAATCCTTGTGGTTCAAGACCCCCGCATCCCGCATGTTTCAGCCGCGGACGCCGCTAGCTTGCGCTGACGCAAGGGAGAGAAAGTCTGCGATCGCCCAGAGCAGAAACGCGCCGAAGAGAACCATCGCCGCCGGCTTGGCGTTGGCCGGCAGATGACCAAGAGCCCAGAGTCCGACGCCGAACATCATAGGATCACCAAGCCGGAGCTTAATGTAGTTGCCGGGCCAGTAGGCGGCGAGGATGCAGATGAACCCCAATCCGACCGTGCGAATGTCAGGTGGGCGAGAGCGGGCGGCGGGGCGTAGAGCGGACCGGAGACGCGGGCCTGGCTGTACCCAAAGGTGATCAGCCCGAACCCTGCCAGGGAGATGATACTGTAAAGCCCTTTCCCATGGCCCTTCGCCAAGGCGCCTGACCAAAGCCGCACGGCCGTCTGCAGCAAAAATCTGCACTGAGTGCGCGCCCAGAAAAAGCACCAGACCGGCGATGAGCCAAACCATCGGCGCCCTTCATTCCCGTTCGGCATCATCCGCCCGAACCCCCGCTGGGTCCGGGGCGCGCCGCGTCTTTGGCGACGCGCTCAACTCTTGGTATCCCTCCTGGCCTCCATCTTGCCACCCCGCACCCGGTTCCCGGCTTTTGGGGCCGAGATCCGTCTTTCGGAGTGGTGCGATGTCTCATTATGATCCTGTTAACGACAATCGAGCGCCCGTTGGGCCCGATCGACGCCAGGCCCTTCGTCGGCGGGTCCTCCTCACAGGTAAGATCGTCTATCCCCACAACAGCTTGAGTGCAGACTGCACGATCCGAGATCTTTCGGACGCGGGCGCAAGGATCTCGGCGGCGCCGGAGGCGATCTCAGGCGATCCCTTTTTGATCGTCGTGAAGGATGCGGTGATCCACGAGGCGAAAACCGCCTGGCGCAATAGCGCTCATGCGGGCCTGCACTTCAAACGCACGGTCAGCCTTACCGGCGAGACCCCGCTTCATCTTCGTCATGCTCAGGGCCTCTGGGTGGAGCTGATGCCGCGATGAGCTGGATCTTGCTCATAACGCCTCAGCCATCCCCTGCTGTGGGAGGGGCGCGGCGGTGACGCGGATGAGGATGTTTGCCGACGATGCGGTCATGTTCCGGTTCAACGCGCAGCGCAACGTCTGGGAAGCGGCGAGCCTCTTGCGTCGTCGACGCTGGCTCAGGGTATTGACCGCAAGCGCCCTCGTTATCCTGATCGGTCTGATCCTAAAAGGCGTGGGGCTCATCTTCCTCTACGCGGCGCATCCACAGCTTGACCTTCAAAGCCGAAGGTTTGCCGAACGGGCGGTCGATGACTTGGACGTTGACTGGAATGAGAACGCTCTTTTCGTGCGCGCCTCTCCCGCGTTCAGCGTAAACCGTTCGCCCCTCGTCGACGCGCAATTTTCTGAGCTGCAGGGCATCGGCCCTGGACAGCGCAGCGAAGACTGCGTCGGATCATCGTCGATCGATCCCGGCGCTCTGCTCTCACAAGTCACCGCAAGCTATGCCTGCGCGATCCATCTGAATTCCATGCCGGCGGTGGTCGTCCTGTCCATGGCTCGAGAGGCGGGGTCCTGGAAGATCGTAGGGATATACGTCAGCACGCCCCTCCGGCCCTAGAGCGCCGGCAAGATCCGCTGGATGCGGCCCCTTTTGCGGCCTTCGTTGGACGCGGCGCCATCAGGGGCTCTGTGTATCGTGTCGCCGGCGCATTCGCGGGGACCGCGGGACAGGGCGCGGTGCGCTCGATGGCGTGCGAGCGGCGCGGCCCCAAGTCTTTATGGCGGTTTGCTTGCTCGCCCGTTCGGGAGGAGACTGATCCTCTGTCGTCGCTCCCGCGGCGAAAGCGAGGGAGGCTCCGGTTTGACCGCTCATTCGCCAGAGGCCTGCAGCGCCGAATTCACCGCAGCCCTGATCCGAAGGGATCTGGGATCTGCCTTGGCTTTGCTGAGCGAAGACGTCGTGTTCTTCTTCAGCAACGGCGCGTCGATCATCGGGAAGGAGGCGTTTGCGGCGCTGATGACGCAGAACTGGGCGCGGGTCTGCGACTACGACTATTCGGCGCTTGACATGATCTGGATCCGTCGATCGGACGCGGATGCGTCCGTCATCTATAGCTTCGCCTGGTCGGGCACGGCTCAAGGCGCCAAAGTCGGGGCAAGCGGACGAGGGACCCGTGTCCTTACCAAGGACGGCGTAGGCTGGCGGATCAGACACGAACACCTCAGCCCGGGACAATTCAAGCCCGAGTGAGCCATAGGCGGCGCAGGTTCAGCCGCCCGCGTTTTGCGCGTGGATGTCGAGGTTAAGGCGGCTGAGGCCGGGAAGATCCTGGACTCAACTCCGATTCCGCATGGTCAAATTCGACCCTTTGACCTTGTAGCGGAGCGCGTAAGCTTGAGGACAGGATGATCAGGAGGACGATATGGCGGTGACCGGAATCGGCGGCGTTTTCTTCCGGGCCAAGGACCCTGAAGCGCTGCTTGGGTGGTACAAGGAACACCTCGGCGTAACCATGGAGGGCTATGAGCCCTGGCGGCAGGCGGCCGGGCCGACCGTGTTCATGCCCTTCTCTCGCACCACAGATCATTGGCCCGACACTCAGCAGTGGATGATCAACTTCCGCGTTGAGGACCTCGACGCATTTTTATCCAAGCTTCTGAAGGCCGGCGTAGCCGTGACGACCGACCCCGCCTGGGATGCTCCAGAGACCGGACGCTTCGCGCGCATCTACGATCCTGAAGGCAATCCGATTGAGCTCTGGGAGCCGCCGGTCGAATAGAGCGCATCCGCAAGAGCATAAGCGCCAGGGACCGGCCGGAGGCGGCTCACTGTCCGTAAGCTGACGATTTGCTGCGCCTGAGGTTCGGCCAGGCGCGCAATTTCAGTCAGAGGGGCTGCAGGGAAAATCGGCTTGGGTGAAGACCGAGTTCAAAGGGACCGAGGCAGGCCCCCTCGTCCCGGGCGGGCGGCCCGCAAGCCTCAGTCGCGCACCACCAGATCGTTGCGATGGATCAGGGCGGCCGGCCCGCGATAGCCGAGACGCGCTTCGATCCGGTTAGAGCGCAGGCCCTTGATCGACGCTGCGTCGTCCGCGCCGTAGGCGCAGAGGCCCCGCGCCACTTCCCGGCCGTCCTTATCCAGCACAAGCACCGCGTCGCCCTTGCCGAAACGGCCCTCGACCGCGGTGACGCCTGCAGCCAATAGGCTCTTGCCGGCTCTAAGGGCGCTGACGGCGCCGTCGTCGACCACCAGGGCGCCTTGGGGGGCGAGAGAGCCGGCGATCCATTGTTTATAGGCGAGCGCCGGGGTCTCATGGGCCGCGAAAAGCGTGGCGCGGGCGCCCGCCTCAACCGCCTCGATCGGCCCTCGACCGTCACGGCGGCCGAGGGTGACGAGGGTGGCGCAGCCGGCGCCGTGGGCGATGCGGGCGGCGACGAGCTTTGAGGCCATCCCGCCGGTGCCGACCCCATGCAGAGCATTGGCGCCGCCCGCCATGGCCTCGATCTCGGGGGTGAGCGTCACGACCATGGGAATGTGAACTGCGGAAGGATCATGGCGCGGATCAGAGGTGTAAAGGCCGTCGATGTCGGAGAGCAGGATCAATAGGTCAGCGCCGATCATTTGCGCCACACGGGCGGCGAGGCGGTCATTGTCGCCGTAGCGGATCTCTTCGGTCGCCACCGTGTCGTTCTCGTTGACGACCGGGATCGCCTTCAGGCGCAGAAGGGTCTCGACCGTCGCGCGCGCGTTCAGCCACCGGCGACGGATCTCGGTGTCGTCGCGGGTGAGGAGGACCTGGGCGGTATGCAGGCCGTGCGACGCCAGCGCCTCCTCCCAGGCGCGCATCAGCACACTTTGGCCGGCGGCGGCGGCGGCCTGTTTTTCTTGCAGCTCGAGCTCGCCGCGAAGCGGAAGACCGAGCCGCCGTCGACCGAGCGCCACCGCGCCGGAAGAAACGATCAGCACCTCGGCCCCGCGGCTGCGGAGCCGCGATATGTCGTCGGCCAGGATGGCGAGCCAGGCGGCATCGACTGCGCTTCGCTCCGCGTCGACCAGAAGGGCCGATCCTACCTTGATGACGATACGGCGGGCCTTGGCGATGTCGCTCAAAGGTCGGGCCGCCATTCCCCTGGCGCAGACGCTGAACCTTCTTCGGCGCCGCTGAGACCGATCAGCTCCCCCCCACCTCCGCGCACCAGAGCGAAGGCGGTGCGGAGCAGCTCGCGTACGCCCTCGCCCGAGACCCCTGAGACCACCAGGGGCGTCTTGCCCGCCGCCGTGCCGAGCTCGACCACAAGATCGCGGCGATCCTCCTCGGAGAGGGCGTCAGCCTTATTGAGGGCGACGATCTCAGGCTTCTCGTCGAGGCCTGCGCCATAGGCCCGCAGCTCCTCGCGCACCTGCCTATAGGCGCCGACAATGTCGGCCTGGGCCCCGTCGACCAAGTGGATCAGGACCGCGCAGCGCTCGATATGGCCAAGAAACCGCGTGCCGAGCCCCGCCCCCTCGGAGGCGCCTTCGATCAGACCGGGGATATCGGCGATCACGAAGCGTTCCTGGGGCGACAGATCCACCACGCCGAGGTTCGGCGACAGGGTGGTGAAGGGATAGTCGGCGATCTTGGGCTTGGCGGCCGAGGCCGCGGCCAGGAAGGTGGATTTACCGGCGTTGGGAAGTCCGACCAGGCCGACGTCTGCGATAAGCTTCAGACGCAGCCAGATCCACCGCTCGACGCCGGGCTGACCGGGGTTGGCGTGACGGGGCGCCCGATTGACCGGACCTTTGAACCGGTCGTTTCCCCAGCCGCCGTTGCCGCCCGCAGCCAAAAGATAGCGGGCGCCGGCCGTGTCGAGGTCGATGATCAGGGTCTCGTGATCGTCTTCGAGCACCTGGGTGCCCACAGGCACTCTTAGCACCACGTCCTCGCCCGCGGCGCCGTGCATGTTGCGGCCCATGCCATGGGTCCCGGTCCTGGCCTTGAAATGCTGCTGATAGCGGTAGTCGATCAGGGTGTTCAGGCCCTCGACCGCCTCGATCCAGACGTCGCCGCCCCGTCCGCCGTCGCCGCCGTCCGGACCGCCGTACTCGATGAACTTTTCCCGCCGAAAGGACACGGCGCCGCCGCCGCCGTCGCCGGATCGGACATAGACCTTGCACTGGTCGAGGAACTTCATGGATCTTTATGTAGGCAAACCCGAAGGGCCGGTCGAGATGAACGCGAGATAACCCGGCCCTCAGATCGCGTTCAGCCGCGTTTTCCTAGTCTGCTTCATCGCCTGGTTCTAGCCGACATCCCGCCGGCGCCGGACGAGGAGGAGAGTAAAGATGCAAGTCCGCAACCTGCTCATCGCCGCCGGCGCCGTCCTCGCCGCGACGACCGCCCTAGTCGCGGTTCCGAGCGCCGCGAGCGCCCAGGGCTTCTATCATCCTTATCGCGCCGAACGGCTCCACGCCTTCCACAGGTTCGAGGCTCGCCGCTATTGGGAGCACCGGCGGTTCGAAGCCTGGCGCTTTCATCATCGTCCGTTCTATCGCGGTTACTAGGCGATCATCCGAGGGCCGCCCCGCTGGGGCGGGGCGGCCTTCAGCGTTTGCAGACCGGATCATCCCGCCCATATGGGCGGGGTGATCCGGCCCGACGACCTCTTGCAGCCCCGGCCAGAGGGGCTCTACTGCCCGCCGGGCGATTTCTACATCGACCCGGTGCGGCCCGTGGACCGCGCAGTCATCACCCACGGCCATTCCGATCACGCCCGCGCCGGCCACAGGACTGTCCTAGCGACGCCTCAGACCCTCGCCATCATGGCCGAACGCTATGGGGAGGGGTTCGCGGAGGTCCAACAGACCCTGGGCTATGGCCAGAGCGCTGAACGGGACGGTGTGAGCGTGACCCTGGTTCCCGCAGGCCACGTCCTCGGATCTGCGCAGGCGGTGATCCGGTGGAGAGGCGTGACCATCGTCTGCTCGGGCGACTATAAACGGCGCGCCGACCCGACCTGCGCGCCGTTCGAGCCGGTCAGATGCGATGTCTTCATTACTGAGGCCACCTTCGGCCTTCCGGTGTTCCGCCACCCCCCCGACCGCGACGAGATCGGCAAGCTGATTCGGTCCTTGGAGCAGTTCCCCGATCGCGCCCATCTTGTGGGCGCTTACGCCCTTGGCAAGGCGCAGCGGGTGATCGCGCTCTTGCGCCAGGCAGGATATGGCGAGACCCTCTTTGTGCACGGCGCCCTTCTTAAGCTGAACCGGCTCTACGCGCGAAACGGCGTCGAGCTCGGCTCCCTCGAGGCGGCGACCGCCGAAGGACGCGCAACCAAACGCGACTTTGCCGGCAGGATCATACTCTGTCCGCCCTCCGCCCTCCAGGACCGCTGGGCGCGCCGGTTCCCCGAGCCCTTATCCGCCTTCGCCTCGGGCTGGATGGGGGTGCGCGCCCGCGCCCGCCAACGCGGGATCGAGCTGCCGCTCGCCCTCTCGGACCATGCGGACTGGGATGAGCTCACCTCGACCATAACCGAGGTCGAGCCGCAGGAGGTCTGGATCACCCACGGTCGCGAGGAGGCCCTGCTCCGCTGGGCGCAGCTGAACGGCGTGCCTGCCCGGGCCCTCGCCCTCGTGGGCTATGAGGAGGAGGACGGCGAAGCCGGGGCCGCGCTTGAGACCGCGCCGGTTCAGATCAACCCCGATTAGATGAAGGCGACCGGCCCGGAGCGGCCTTCGTCGCCAAGGTGAGGCTCGGTGTGGAAGAGATTGGCCTTAACCACCTCAAACGCGACACGAAGCGGTCCGCCGCGGGAGACCCAGACCTGCGCGTCGATCGGGGTCAGCTTCAGGAGGGTAAGCTCCGGGTCATCCTTGCCCTCCGGGAACCAGGCCGAAACGACCGGACTCCAGAAGGCGTTGATCTTGTCAGGGTCCGGATCGGGTTTAAGCTCGCCGCCGATGCAGGCCTGAAACTCCTGGTCCTTAGCCATGACGCAGAACATTGCATAGCGGCCGTCGCCGGTCTGGCGAGCAAGATCCGTGCTCGTCCGGGTAAAGAACCAGATCGCGCCTGAGGTCTCGTCGCAATGGGCGGTCATCGGCTGCAGGTGGCTGCGAGCGTCGGTGAGGCCCAGCATGCCAAATCGGGCTTTGTCGATCTCGCTCCAGAGGCGTTTGGCAAGGTCGGCGTCAATGGGTCGGTCGGTGGACATGAAGGGCTCCGCAATCGGTGATGACTGCCGCCCTAACCGCGAACGCGCCCCGAGGTTCCTGACCCCTGCCGCCGCCGCTTCCATTCATGCTCGACAGGGGTAAGAGCCCGGGCGGCTGGGTTCAGCGGCCAGCCCCACGCGCGCCTTGGCGCGCCGGGGGTCTTAATGTCTGGCCTGACGGCGTCAGCGCAGCACGCCTCGGGTTCGACCGGTCTTGCATCCAATCGCCGCCGGCCGCCCAGCGATCCTATCATGAAGAGCGCCGCGGCCCGGGTGTTGAGGCCGAACGGCAAGGTTCCTGCACCCATAGGCGACAGCAACAGTCCGGCCGCACGGGCTGCGCCGCCGCTCCGGCGCACCCTGCTGAACCGCCAGTCCCCGGCCCAAACCTGACCGATCAGGCCAGGCCGTCGCGCCCCCTCGCGCGCGGCTTTCAGCGCGGGATCGCGTCCTCGGCCGGCCTCCGGGCGGCCTCATCGCCCTTTCCCCGGATCGAGTACGGTAAACGGCCGCTTAACGACTAAAGCCTAGGGCTCGTCTATCCCATCATGTCCGTCGAACGCACTCTGATCCACTTTCCGCTCGACCCGGCGTCCCGCCAGGTGCGCCTTGCCCTGGGCGAAAAGAAGCTCCCCTTCACCGAAGTGGTCGAGCGCTATTGGGAGCGGCCGGACCGGCTGGCGGAGCTCAATCCCACAGGCCTTCCCCCCGTCCTGATCGAGGCCCGCGGCGCGGTGAAGACTGTGGTCTGCGACAGTCGCGCCATCCTCGAGCACCTGGAAGAGCGCCACCCCGACTACGCCCTCCTGCCTGACGAGGCCCAGGGGCGCGCGGAAGCCCGCCGCCTCCTAGCCTGGTTCGACCGCAAGTTTACCGATGAGGTGAACGGGTTTCTGCTGCATGAGAAGATGGAAAAGCGGCTTTTGGGTCTTGGGGCGCCCGAGCTTGCGGCGCTGCGGCGCGGGCGAGAGTCCCTGCGCCAGCACATGCGCATGCTGGAGGGTCTTCTTTTGGCGCGCGACTGGCTGGTCGGGGGGAGTTTCGGCCTGGCCGACATCGCCGCATCCGCTCACCTCAGCGTCATCGACTATATGGGCGAGGTTCCGTGGGAGGATTTCCCCGCCGCCAAGTTCTGGTACGTCAAGGTCAAGTCGCGGCCCTGTTTCAGGCCCCTTCTGTCGGACCGCTTCGCCGGTCTGCCTCCGGCCGCCCATTATGACGACCTGGATTTCTGAGCGCCTCGCAAACCTTGTATAGGGGTCCGGTGAAGGATCCTCGTCCGGCTCTGCGTGATCGCGCCCTGGCGCTCGGGTTCGACGCCTGCGGGTTCGCCGCGATCGCCGAGGCATGGCCAGCGGCGGCGCGGCTGGAGGCGTTCGTCGGCTCAGGTCGTCATGGAGACATGACCTGGATCGAGACCACCCTTCCGCGCAGAGCCCATCCCTCCGGTCTTTGGCCCCAAGCCCGCTCCGCCCTTGTGCTTGGGATGAACTACGGGCCGGACGTCGATCCCCTGGCCCAGCTCGCCATGAGGTCGCAGGCCGCCATCTCGGTCTACGCCCAGGGCGATGACTATCATGACCTGATCAAAGGACGGCTGAAGACCCTGGCCGGCTTTCTGGTCTCGCGGTTCGGCGGCGAGGTTAAGGTGTTCGTCGACACAGCGCCCCTTATGGAGAAGCCCCTGGCCGAAGCGGCGGGCCTCGGCTGGCAGGGCAAGCACACCAACCTTGTGTCGAGAGCCTTCGGATCCTGGCTCTTCTTAGGATCGATCCTGACCAGCCTCGAGCTTGAGGCGGACGCGCCAGATCCTGGGGGGTGCGGCTCGTGTCACGCCTGCCTCGACATTTGCCCGACCAAGGCCTTTGTCGCCCCCTACCAGCTCGATGCGAGGCGATGCCTCTCCTATCTCTCGATCGAGTTCGCCGGCCCCTGGCCCGAACCCTTCCGCGCCGCCATGGGCAACCGGGTCTATGGCTGCGACGACTGCCTGGCCGTATGCCCGTGGAACAAGTTCGCCAGCCTGGCGCATGAACAGAGACTGAGGGCGCGGGATAGTCTGCGCCAGCCGGACCTCGCCGATTTCGCCGCCCTCGACGATCAGGGGTTTCGCGCCCTCTTCGCCAAATCGCCCATCAAGCGGATCGGCTTGAACCGGTTCTTGCGCAATGTGCTCTACGCCATTGGCAATTCGGGCGACCCAGCGCTCGCCCGGGCGGCGAGGGCGCACCTCAACAGCCCAGATCCGGTGGTGGCCGACGCCGCCCTTTGGGCGATCAACGCGCTCAGCAAAGGCACGGCGATATGATGGCTGAGCGTGCGACGCGTCGCCGAAACCGCGCGCCCGGTACTGCAGCGCGCCCACATTGACGCAGCGCCAGCTTTGCTTTCCCGTGCACCCCTCTTGGAGGCATAGTATCCAGATGGCGCAAAGGCTCATGGGCGTGACGCTTGCGCTGTTCGTGATGGGGGCTGCGTTGGGCGCGCGCTCGATTGCGGCGGCCGAACCGGTCGCGGTGCGATTCGGGCGGCTCATCACCGAGACGGGGCCGCCCGTGACGGACGCGGTGGTGGTGGTCGATGGCGAGCGGGTGGTCGCCGTCGGCGCCGGCGACGCCGCCCTGCCGCACGGCGCCAAGGTCGTGGATCTGCGTCCCCTGACCGGCTTGCCGGGCATGATCGACGCGCATGTTCACATCACCTACGTCTGGGGCCATACGCCCGGCACGACCCCCTGGACCGAGAGCCTGCCGACCGCCGTCAGCGTGTTCCTCGCCCAGGCCAACGCCCGCAAGACGCTCGAGGCGGGGGTCACCACGGTGCGCGATCTCGGCGCGAGCGATGGCGCGTCCTTCGCCATGCGCGAGCTGATCGATCGGGGCGCCATGGTGGGTCCCCGCCTGTTCGTGGCGGGGTGCGGCCTTCACGTCTCCGGAGTGTCCGCCCAGCCCGCTCCGCCCGACCCGTGCCGGGCGGATGGTCCTGTCGAGGTGCTCCGCGCCGCGCGGGGCCAGATCGCCGCCGGCGCCGACTGGGTGAAGATGTTTGGTTCGACAGGATCCGGTGAAGACGTGACGGGCTTTGAGACCTTCGGCCTCGAGGAGATGCAGGCCGCCGCGGCCGCCGCCCACCGCGCTGGAAAAAAGCTCGCCGTCCACTCCTACGGGCCGGACGGCGCGCGCGACGCGGTGAAGGCGGGCGCGGATTCGGTGGAGCATGCCGTCGACGTCGACGACGCCACCCTTAGCGAGATGGCCCGCCGGGGGATCTTCTATGTGCCGACTGTGGACCATAACCGCTACTACGCCGACCACGCGGCGGAGTACGGTTATGACGCCAAGGCGGTGGCCGGCCTTCGCGCCTATGTCGAACGCAACCTCGCGACCCTGCGCCGGGCTGTGGCCCTGCATGTGAAGATCGCCATGGGGTCGGATGCGGTGTTCTCCGGCTTCGGCGAGAACACCGAGGAGCTGGGCTGGTTCGTCAAAGCCGGCATGGCCCCGGCCCAGGCGCTCGCCGCTGCAACCATCGGCGGCGGCGAGCTTCTCGGCAAGCCCCGCGCGCTCGGCGTCGTCATGCCTGGCGCCTTCGCCGACCTGGTGGCGGTCGAGGGCGACCCCGAACAGACCCTGGACGCGCTGCACCACGTCAAATGGGTGATGAAAGGCGGCCAGGTGGTCGTCGACAAGCGCTGACGGGCGGCAAGCCGCCATCGCCCGCCGTCCGGTCAGGGGCCGCTGGGCGAACCCGGCGGCGTGCACGCTCGGCGTCTTCACCCCGTTTGGCGCCTGCCTGAAGGATGAACACAAAGCCCGGGCTCAGTCCGGATGATGTGAATTCGGTTGGCGCTCGATCTGACGCCTGTCTAACCTTTAGGAGGCCGATCCGGTCGGCCGGGATTGGGAGCTTAAATGCGGGTGCTCGTGGTCGCGATGGCCGCCCTTCTGTTTGCGGCCGGACCCGCAGGGGCTGAGGTCGCGGCGAAGTCCGGCCTGACAGATCTGTTGCAGGCCGAGCTGGCCCGCTTCGCCGGCCCGGGCGGGCCCTACAAAGGCGGCGTCTACGTCAAGAACCTGGCCACCGGCGAGCAAGCATCGGTCAACGCAGACGATCATTTCGAGACCGCCAGCACGTTCAAGCTCGCTCTGATGGTCATGGCCTTTCAGCTCGCGGAGCACGGCACGCTCGACCTCGATGCGCGCTATACGATCAAGGCGTCCGACATCCGCGGCGGATCCGGTATTTTTCAATACCATGACCTTGGGTTGCAGCCGACCCTTCGCGACGTGATCACCGAGATGGTGATCACCAGCGACAACACCGCCACCGACATCATGATCGCAAAGGTTGGAGGAAAGGATGCGGTCAACCGCTGGCTAAAAGCCAACGGCTATACGGTCTTCCACCTGCAGCGAACGATCTTTGAAGCTTTCCGATCGATCTATGAGCTCGATGATCCGAAGAACAAGGATCTCACACCGGAGCAGCTCTACGCGCGGATGCGCGACGGCGCCGCCTTCGACACGATGTACAGCCGGATCGGAAAGGATCTCGTGCGGCGCGCGTTGGAGGAGAAGAACATGCTTGCCGTCGTCACCCCTGCGGAGATGGGAAGGCTTCTGGAAGGCATCGAAAAGGAAACCATAGCCTCCAAGCCCTCCTGCGAGGCGATGAAGCGCATCATGCTGGCTCAACAGGCTGGCGCTCGCAAAATCCCCCATTACCTGGACGTGCCGGTGGCCCATAAGACGGGCGAATACTTTGGGGTCACCAATGACGTCGGGATCATCTATGCGAAATCAGGGCCGATCGTGGTTGCGTTATATTCAATGGGATACACGGGCCTGGAAGGTGAAGCCGACGACCGCCTTGGCGCGGTAGCGCGTCTTGTCGTCGAATATTTTGACGGCGCCGCGCGCTGAGCCTGTGTTCTGCGCGTTGTTGGCGTAGATTAGCTATAAAGTCCCCGGGGTTGGCCGCCAAAAACCGTGATCCTGCGCCCTCTGCAACGCGCTGAGTTCGCACGTTTACCCCTGCCGGGTAGACCGGTGTGAAAGCTAGAAACGAGGCGCTCTGGACCTGCTCGGCAAGGTTTAGGCCGTCTAGCCCTCGCCAAATCCCTTAATAGGGGTGGGCCGCCTTCGCACGGATGATGCCGCCCGTGGCGTCCGCGAGGCCGACAATAATGAATTGGACCGCGAGGGCGCAGAGGATCAGCCCCAGCACCCGCACCACGATCGTCATCCCGATCTTGCCAAGGGCCCTTGAGATCAGACCCGACAGCATAAAGGCGATCATCACGGTCACCGAAATCGCCAGAATGGCGCCCATGCCTGCGGCGCGGCCCCGCCAGCCGAGTTTTGCGGTCTCCGCGGCGAAGATCACCACCGTCGAAATCGCTCCAGGCCCGATCAAGAGCGGCGTTCCAAGGGGGACGATCAGCCGTTCGAAGTGTTTTGCGGCGTAGCGGGCCGGAGTTTTGAACGCCTCCGCTTCGGCTGGGCCTGGCGCGGGTTCAAACTTGGCCGTGAAATCATCCCGGGCCATCTCGAGGCCGAGCAGGAACAGCATCACCCCGCCGGCGATGCGAAAGGCGGGCATGGAGATGCCGAAATACTGAAGCACGCCCACGCCGGTGAAATAGAACACCGTCAGAAAGACGAAGGCGAAGACCGCAATATAAAGCGCGATGCGCCGGCGCGGCGCGTCGGCGATGCCCACGGTCGCAGCGGCGAACAGGGGGATGTTGCCCACCGGGTCGATCAGGGCGAAGAGCGCCACAAAAAAGTTGACCGCAAGGTCGGCCTCACCCATGGTTTATGCTCAGCCTAACCTATCCAGCGGACGCGCAGAGCCTTATGCCCGCTCGGCGCGCGCGCCGCTACACCGGAGACCCGTCATGGCTGACCCCCGCCTGATCGTCGCCCTCGACGTGCCCACGCGAAGCGACGCGGAGGCCGTGGTCGAACGGCTTGGCGACAGCGTCGGCTTCTACAAGGTCGGCCTGCAGCTTCTGGCCAGCGACGGGATGGCCATGGCCAGGGATCTGAAGCGGCGCGGGCGGCAGGTTTTCCTGGACTGGAAGCTGCATGACATCGGCGCGACCGTGGAGAAGGCGGCCGCCGCCATCGCCGCGAGCGGCGCTGCGGACCTTCTGACCGTGCATGCCGAACCGCAGGTGATGCGGGCGGCGGTCCGCGGCCGCGCCGGCGCCGGGTATATGCGGATCCTCGGCGTCACGGTGCTGACCAGCCTCACGGACGAGGATGTCAAAGACCTCGGCTATGGCCTCGGCGTGGAAGCCCTGGTCGAACGCCGCGTCCGCCAGGCGGTCGACGCCGGTCTCGACGGGGTTGTGGTCAGCCCGCACGAAGCGGGCATGGTCAGAAGGATCGCCGGCAAGGGCTTTTTGGTGGTCACGCCAGGCGTCCGCCCCGCCTGGGCGAAGGCCGACGATCAGGCCCGCGCCCTGACCCCGGGTCAGGCCATCGCCGCCGGCGCCAGCCATCTGGTCGTCGGAAGGCCCATCACCGCCGCCAACGACGCGCGCGGCGCCGCCGAACGCATCACCGAGGAGATGGACGGCGCGCTTGGTGTGCTGGCGTAACCGTCGCCATAGTTTCGGCGCACGGTCTGCGTTAGGACGATGGTGAGTCGTTTGCGCCGGAGGCCTGATGAACGCCGAGAACTTCTCCATCATCGCAACCTTTATGCGCGCGGACTGGGTTGTACGCCTCGTGATGATCGGGCTCGCCTTGGCCTCGCTCTGGTCCTGGACGATCATCATCGACAAGGCCTTCCGCTTCGCCGCCCTGAACCGCGAGGCGGAGACCTTCGAGGATCAAGTCGCCTCGGGCCGCTCTCTGGAGGAGGTGGCCCAGGCCGCCGGCGACAACCCGCGTCAGCCCCTGCCGCGGATGCTGCAGGCCGCCCTGCGTGAATGGCGTGAAGCCCGGCGCGCCGGCCTCAGCGACACGCAGATTGCGCTCTTGACCCAAAGGATCGATCGATCGCTCGATTCCACCGTCGCGCGCGAAGCCCAGCGGGTTGAAGATGGACTGGGATCGCTCGCCATCGTCGCCACGGCCTCGCCCTTCGTGGGCCTGTTCGGGACCGTATGGGGGATCATGACCGCGTTTCAGGCGATCGCCATCCAGAGGAACACCAACCTCTCGGTGGTGGCCCCCTCGATCGCCCAGGCCCTGTTCGCCACCGCCATCGGTCTTGCAGCCGCCATCCCGGCCTATATCGCCTACAATAAGTTCTCGACCGATGCGGCCAGGTTCACCGCCCGCCTCGAGAGCTTCGCCGACGACCTCGCTGCGGCGGTCGCGCGGCGCCTCGGCGGAGCGGCCTAGGATGGCTCTCTCGACCAGCGACGCCTTCTCGACCCGGGGTCGCGGACGGCGGCGGCGACGCGGACGGCGCGGCGCGCTTTCAGAAATCAACGTCACCCCGCTCGTCGACGTGATGCTGGTGCTCTTGATCGTCTTTATGATCTCAGCCCCGCTCCTGACCGTCGGCGTTCCCGTAGAGCTGCCGAAGACTGAGGCTGGCGCGGTGAACGACGAGCGCCAGCCCTTGACGCTCACCATCCGGCGGGACGGGCAGGTCTTTATCCAGCAGAGCCCGATCGCCCTTGGCGACCTCGACGTCCGGCTAAAAGCCCTGGCCGGCGATGGGCTGGACCGGCCGATCTACGTCCGGGCCGACGGCGGGGCGCCCTATAGTTATGTGGCGGAGGTCATGGCGCGGCTCTCGACGTCCGGCTTCACCAAGATCGACCTGATTACAGACACGGGCGCGCCGAACGAAAAGCCAGCGGCCTCCGCGCCAGCAGGCGCCTGATCTTCGTGCGCGAGACCCGCGCCCCGGCGCTCCTCGCCGCCCTCCTCCTGCACGTCCTGGTGCTGGGCGCAGGACTGATCGTTCTGCCGCTCTGGTCGACCCCGCTTCAGATCGTGAACGCGACGCCGATCACCATTGTTTCGCGCGCGCCGCCCAAGACGCCCTCTGCGCAGGCCCCATCGCCTCTGCCCGCGCCCGAGACCACCCCCGAGCCCGCCGCGGCGCCCGAACCTGCGCCGCCTCCCCCCCCGCCAACGCCTGCGCCCAGACCTCAGCCCGCGCCGCCGGCCCCGCCGAAGGCGCAGGCCAAACCCTTGGACCTCAGCGCCCTCGCCAACTCCCTGCCTCCGGCGAAATCACCGCCGAACAAGACGGCCCGTTCCTCGTCCAGGCCGGTCGACCTGACCTCCCTCGCCGCCTCCCTGCCCAAGACCGCGGGCGCCCGCGGACCGGCGCGGTCGGCCTCTGGCCCGATTATCAATCCCGGGCCCGTGCGTCCTTTGACCGGCGATGAAATGGGCGCCGTCACCGCCAAGCTGATCAGGCTCTGGCGCCCGAACTGCGGCGCGGAGGGCGTCGGCAAGGTCGTGGTTCGGGTTGAGATGCACCTGACCCAGGACGGGCGGCTCAGCGGGCCGCCGAGCCTGCTCGACCGGCCGGTGGTCGAGGCGGCGGGGCCTGTGGCCCAGGCGTCGGCCCAGCGCGCGCTGGCGGCGGTGGTGCAGGGCGAGCCTTACAGCGAACTCCCCCGAGACCGATACGGCGCCTGGAAGGACATCGTCGTGCGGTTCGACGCGAAACAGGCCTGCTCGAGCTTCTGAGCCCATGCGCTGAGGGGCGCTGGGCGCGCCGCAGGGGATTGAACACGGGGGTCGGCTCCACGTTGCAAAGGCGGCGCCCAACCTTCGCCCCTTTGTCACGCAAAGGCTCAACGCGGGTTTTTGGTCGCTGAACGTGTGCGAAGCAGATACAGCGGAATGAGAGGAGTTCTCCGATCTATGCGGTCAGTCGCCTTCGCCGTTCTTGTTCTGTTGAGCATCGCCCTTGGCGTCGCCCTGCCGGCGCGGGCCGCGGTGGAGATCAATGTCAATCGCGGCGTGATCCAGCCCTTGCCGATCGCCATAGCGCCCATGACCGGCGCCGATCCAAGGGCCCAGGGGATCGGCGGCGATGTGTCTCGCGTGATCGCGGCGGACCTCGAGCGGTCGGGGTTTTTCAGGCCCCTGTCGCCCGATAGTTTCATCCAGCGCGATCTCAACATCGACGACACGCCGCGGTTTGGCGACTGGAAGACCATCAACGCCCAGGCCCTCGTCAACGGCCGCGCCACGATTGAACCCGACGGGCGGCTCCGGGTCGATTTTCGCCTGTGGGACACCTTCGGCGAAAAACAGGTCCTTGGTCTGCAGTTCACCTCGACGGGCGAGGACTGGCGGCGGATCGCCCACAAGATCGCCGACGCCGTCTACAAGGCCATGACCGGCGAGGACGGCTATTTCGACACCCGGATCGTGTTCGTCGCCGAGAGCGGGCCGCGCAAGAGCAAGGTCAAACGCCTGGCGATCATGGACCAGGACGGCGCCAATCCAAGCTACCTCACCGAAGGGAGTTATTTGGTGCTGAGCCCGCGGTTTTCACCGAACGGCCATCAGATCACCTACATGGCCCTGCGCGCCGACAGCGCCCGGGTTTACATCCTCGATCTCGAAACCAATCGCCAGGAGAGCCTCGGCGCCTTTCAGGGCATGGTGTTCTCGCCGCGTTTCTCCCCGGACGGGTTGAGGGTGGCCTTCTCGGTCGACCGAAACGGCAATACCGACGTCTACACCATGGACCTGAGGTCGCGGGCCGTAACCCGGGTGACCACCGATGCGGCGATCGACACCTCCCCTTCGTTCTCGCCGGACGGACGCCAGCTCGTGTTCAATTCCGACAGAGGGGGCTCGCCTCAGCTTTATGTGATGAACCTCGACGGGTCGGGCGTGCACCGGATCTCGTTTGGTCAGGGGCGCTACACGACGCCGGTCTGGGGGCCCAAGGGCGACTTCATCGCGTTCACCCGTCAGCAGGGCGGGGAATTCCACATCGGGGTGATGAAGCCCGACGGGTCTGACGAACGGACCCTAACCACCTCCTATCTCGACGAGAGCCCCGCATGGGCGCCGAACGGGCGGGTTCTGATCTTCTCGCGCGAGGCCGGTCATGGATCGGCGCCGCGGCTCTACACCGTCGACGTTTCCGGTCAGAATTTGCGTCCGGCTCCCTATAACCTTCCGGCGACCGACCCCACCTGGTCGCCGCTTCTGAAGTGACGAAAGGAACCCGCCCATGTCGTTGATCACTGCGTCGAACGCGTTGACGTTCGCCGCCGCCTTCGGCGCCGTCGCAGCCCTTTCGGCCTGCGCCAGCCATCCCAAACCCCCCGAACCGGCGGCGGTCGCCTCCACGCCAAGCTATACCCCATCGCCCCCGCCTGTGGACAACCGTCCGCCGCTGCGGGAGGCGGCCATGGCGCCCACCGGACCGGAGCCGGGTTCGGTTCAGGACTTTGTCATCTCGGCGGGCGACCGGGTTTATTTCGACTATGATCAGTATGCGGTCCGTCCCGATGGCCGCACCGCCCTCGACAAACAGGCGGCATGGCTGGAGCGCTATCCGCAGGTCGGGGTGCGGATCGAAGGCAACTGCGACGAGCGGGGCACACGCGAATACAACTTCGCCCTTGGCGCGCGCCGCGCCGACTCCATCAAAGCCTATCTGATCGACCGCGGGGTCTCGCCGGGCCGGATCACCACCATCTCCTACGGCAAGGAGCGCCCGCTCGATGAGGGCGGCTCGGAGGACGCGATGGCCAAGAACCGAAACGGCCACACGGCCCTGACGTCCGGCGCGGGGAGCTGATCCATGGGCAAGCCAATCGGCGCCGGGTTGATCGCGCTCGTCACCCTCGCGATTGCAGGCCTGGCGCTCGTCCAGCCTGCCATCGCCCAAGAGACCGACACGGATCGGCGCCTGGACCGGATCGAGAAGCAGTTGCGCGAAACCCGCTCGATCGTGTTCCAAGGCCGCGACACCGGCCAGCCGGTGGTGGTCAAGCCGGAAGGCCCTGATCCGGCCGTCACCGCGCTCCAGGCGCGCGTCGACGATATGGACCAGACGATCCGCAGACTGTCGGGACAGGTCGAGGTGAACGGCCACGATCTCGACGAAAAGGGGCGCACCGCCCAGCAGGCCCACGATTCGGTCATTGAGCTGCGCGCTCAGCTGCAGGCCCTGAGCGACCGGGTCGCCAAGCTCGAAACGCAACTCGCGGCCCAGCAGCAGGCCGCAGCGGCCCAGGCGCAACCTGAGCCGCCGGCCCTTGACGAGCGACGCGGCCGACCTGCGGCGCATGGCGCCGCAGGGTCCGGCGCCCGCGCTGACCTTGAGGACGCGGCGCCGACGGCGAGCACAGAAGGGGCGTCTTATCGCAACGCGCTCGCGCTCCAGGAACAGGGCGACTATGCGGGCGCAAGCCAAGCCTGGCAGGACTACATCGCTCACTACGGCGCCGGCGTGAAGGGCAAGGAGGCGCGTTATCGCCTCGGCGAGACCCTCTATATCCAGTCTGATTACGGTCAGGCCGCCCGCGCCTATGCCGAAGCGCTCAAGGGCTGGCCGAAGGCCGCCTGGGCCCCCGACGCCACGGTGAAGCTGTCGCAGGCGCTGGCCCAGCTCGGCCGGCGCGACGAGGCCTGTTCGGTGGTCAGCGAATTTTCCGCGCGCTATGCGCCGAGCGCCCCCGCGGCGGTGAAATCCCGCGCCCGGACCGTCCGCCTGAAAGCCTCCTGCGCCGCAGCCTGACGGATCCGAGCCCGCTCCGACGCACCGCTCATCGCTCCTGATCGGTGGGCCGCATCAGGATTTCATTGATGCAGACGTGGGGCGGCTGGCTGACGGCGTAGAGAATGGCGTTGGCGATATCCTGGGATTGCAGCTGGCGCAGAGACTTGGCCCAGGTGTTCACCAGAGCCTGCGCCCCTTCGTGCGCCACGTGGTCGCGAAGCTCGGTCTCGGCCACGCCGGGCTCAATCACCGTCACCCGCACCTTGGCGGAGACCAGCTCCTTGCGGAGGGCCTCGCTGAACCCGACCACGCCCCACTTGGTGGCCGAATACGCAGCGCCATTGGGGTTGGCGGTGCGCCCGGCGGTCGATGAGATGTTGACGATATCGCCCAAGCCGCGCCTCACCATGACGCGCGCCGCCGCCTGACTGGCGGTGATCAGGGCGGTGAGGTTCAACGCGATCATGGAGCCCCAGCGGTCAAGGTCGGCGTCCAGAACCGGCTCGAGGTACATCACGCCGGCGTTGTTGATCAGGATATCGAGCCCGTCCATCGCCGCTTCCGCGTCGGCGACCGCGCGCGTTACATCCTCCATCTTGAGAAAGTCGGCGACGATCACGTGGGCCTTGCCGCCCGCCTCGGCGATGGTTCTGGCCAGGCCGTTGAGCCGGTCGGCGCGGCGGGCCGTCAGGGCGACCTCTGCGCCCGCCCTGGCGAGCGTCAGGGCCGTCGCCTCGCCAAACCCTGATGATGCACCGGTGACAAGGGCTTTTCGGCCTGAAAGAGGCGGGTTCTGGGACATGGGGCGCTCCTGACCTATGAGACCGTTCAGCTATGGCTTGAGAGCGCCTATGTCATCCCCATGCGCGCCTTCGCCGAGCTCCTAGACCGGCTTTCATTCACGCCGTCGCGAAACGCCAAGGGTGTTCTGGTGCGCGACTACCTGGCCGGGGCGCCCGATCCTGAGCGCGGCTACGCCCTGGCGGCGCTCACCGGCGAGCTGGTGTTCGACGCCGCCAAGCCCGCGATGATCCGCCGCGCGGTCGAGGCCCGGGTCGACCCTCAGCTCTTCGCCTGGTCCTACGACTATGTGGGCGACCTTGCAGAAACGGCGGCGCTGATCTGGCCGGTTGCGGCCGGCGTCCAGAGGCAACCGGCCCTGGAAGAGGTTGTCGACACCCTGAGGGCTGCGCACCGGCGTTCCGCCCAGACGCTGATCGAGGGCTGGCTCGACGCTCTTGACGCCACAGGCCGTTGGGCGCTGCTGAAGCTCTTGACCGGCGGCCTGCGCGTGGGGATCTCCGCGCGACTGGCCAAGCAGGCCTGCGCCGATCTCGCCGCGCTCTACCAAAATGCTATCGCCCTTGCCGACATCGAGGAGGTCTGGCACGCGCAGAGCCCGCCCTATAGCGAGCTCTTCGCCTGGCTCGAGGGCCGGGGGCCAAGACCCAATCCGGATGCGCCGGGGCGCTTTCGGCCGGTGATGCTGGCCCAGGCCCTGGACGCGGAGAGCGACCTCGCAAAGCTTGATCCGTCCGACTACGCCGCTGAGTGGAAGTGGGACGGGATCAGGGTTCAATGCGTGCGCGAGCGTGGGGGCGACGGGGTCCTCGTCGCCCGTCTTTACTCGAGAACCGGAGACGACATCTCCCCTGCCTTCCCCGATCTCATGGGGGAGATGGACTTTCTCGGCGTGATCGATGGAGAACTCCTGGTCCTGCGCGAGGGGCGGGCGGCGCCGTTCGGGGACCTCCAGCAGAGACTGAACCGCAAGACCGTCAGCGGCCCGGTTATGGCGAAGTATCCTGCGGGTGTGCGCGCCTACGACCTTCTGGCCGAGCAGGGGCGCGATCTTCGCGCCCTGCCCTTCGGCGAAAGGCGCAGGCGGCTTGAGGCCTTGATCTCACGCCACGGGGGACCCCGGCTCGACCTTTCGCCGACGCTTGCATTTGGCGCGTGGAGCGAGCTTGCCGAACTGCGCTCAGATCCGCCCAGGGGCGATCCCAGGGCCGCCGAAGGGTTGATGCTGAAACGCTGGGACAGCCTCTACGAAGCCGGCCGGCCGAGGGGACCCTGGTTCAAGTGGAAGCGCGATCCCAGCCGGATCGATGCTGTGCTGATGTACGCCCAGCGTGGACACGGCAAACGCTCGAGCTTCTATTCGGATTTTACCTTCGGGGTCTGGGTCAGCGAGCCTACGGGATGGGCGTTGACGCCGGTCGGCAAGGCGTATTTCGGCTTTACCGACGAGGAGCTGGTAAAGCTCGACAAGTTTGTCCGCGATCACACGGTCGAACGGTTCGGACCGGTGCGCCGGGTCCGCGCGGACCGCAGCTTCGGCCTTGTTCTCGAGATCGCGTTCGAAGGTCTTCAGCGCTCGACCCGTCATAAGTCAGGCGTGGCCATGCGCTTTCCCCGGATCAGCCGAATTCGGTGGGACAAACCGGCGGCCGAAGCCGACGGCCTTGAGACCCTCGAGGCCCTGCTCGGGGCGATCGAGGCGGGACGGCCTTAAGACTTCGTTGACCGGCTCAGGGCTGACCTGGGCCATGGGCCGAACCTCGCCTGGTCTTCAAACCCTATGCCTGGTCCTGGTCTTCGCGGGGCCAGCCTCCGGCGCGCCCAGCGACCAGGACCGGCCGAGGCCCCACCGAAAGCCGCCCTTGGCGCGGTCCGCGGACTCCCTTGGCCTTCATCCGGCCCCTAGCCTCCGGGCGACGCCCGAGCTCACCGGCCTTCCGCCGCCTGCAGGACCCGGAGGGGGCTTTGGCGCGTCTCTTACGGCGCCCCACGGCCTCGCCGCCGGCGGCCTGCACTCGGCCCTCCCCGCCCTCGGCGAAGGGGAGGCTGAGTGCAGGGCGGTCTGCTCAAAGCGCAGGATCACCTGCACCGCCGAAGACGCCGCGCCGGACTGCGCGCCCCGGTGGGCCCTCTGCACCGCCCGATGCAACCTCTGACGGCGCCCGCCCGACGGACGAGGCGGCCCCGCCAAAACCCTTAGAAGGCCAGAAGAGACGACAGACGCGCCTTGCGGACGGCGGCTGAATAGGGCTTGATCAGCTGATGTTGACGCCTGTTCACGTTTTTATGGCGAAAGGCTAGGGCCCTCATGGCTGACCGCGCCTACGCCTTAGCTGAGCTTAAGCTTGCGCCCGCTGGAAAACGTGAAGAGACCAAGCGGGCCAACCGGTCGGCGATCCTCGACGCCGCGCGCCTGGTGTTTGCGGAGATGGGCTATGAAGCCGCAAGTGTGCGCGACATCATCCGGCGCACGCCGCTCTCGGTGGGGGCGTTCTACAACTATTACCGATCCAAAGAGGAGGTCTACGAGGCCCTGGCCGCGGACGGCGCCCGAAGGTTCAAGCCGATCCTCCGCGCAGAATATGAGCGCGCCACCGATTTCGATGGGTTTTTGCGCGCCGCCCTTACGGCGTATTTCCGGTTTTCCGTGGAGGAACACGAGGCCTGGCCTTTGGAGCGGGCAGGTGTTTATCCCCATGTCAGGGTCGACGGGCCGGAGGCGCGTGCGGTCTATGATGAGGTCAAATCGGTGATCGCCGACGGCATCGAACGGGGGTTGGCGCCCAGGGTCGACGCCGACTATCTGGCGGCGGCCTGCATCGGGGTCGCGCGAGAGGTGTGCGAGCGGATGATCGTCCGGCGGCCGATGGACCTCGACGCAGCGGTAAGCTTCGCCCTGCAGATGATCCTTGGCGGCGTCCGCGCCCTTCCCGTGATCGAGGACTGATGCGGGCTCTGGTCGTGCGAGACCTGCTGGCGGACTTCGCCGGGGTCGAGGTCGCTGACATGACGACGCCGAGCCCGGGCCCTGGCCAGGTCCTGGTCAAGGTGCGCGCAGCCTCGGTCAATTTCCCGGACCTCTTGATGACCCGGGGCGCCTATCAGTTCAAGCCGCCCCTGCCCTTTATTCCCGGCCTCGATATCGCCGGCGAGATCGTTATCCTCGGAGAAGGAATAAAGGGGTTTGGCCTCGGGGATGCGGTCGTCGGCGGCGCCCGCCTCGGCGGATTTGCCGAGTACGCGGTTCTTGACGCCGGCGCCCTCAATCCTAAGCCCGAACGGTTAAGCTTCGCGGAGGCCGCCGCCTATCCGGCCGCCTATCTCACCGCCTATGTCGCTCTGGTGCGGCGGGCCAATCTCCAGCCCGGCGAATGGGTGCTGGTGCATGGGGCGGCGGGCGGCGTCGGCCTGGCTGCGGTCGATCTGGCCAAGGCCCTTGGCGGGCGGGTGATCGCCGCCTCGGCCTCGGACGAAAAGCTCGCCGTGGTCGCACGCGAATACGCCCCTGACGCCGTCGTAAACGTCAGAGACGGCTTTCGCGAGCAGGTGAAGGCCCTCACGGGCGGACGCGGCGCGGATGTGATCTATGACCCTGTCGGCGGCGATGTGTTCGACGAGAGCGTGCGCTGCATCGCCTTCGACGGCCGGCTTCTGGTGGTCGGCTTCACCTCGGGCCGCATTCCCAGCGTCTCGGTGAACATGCCGCTGATCAAGGGGTTTTCGGTCATGGGCGTCAGAGCCGGCGAATACGGACGCCAGTTCCCGGACAGGGGTCAGGAGAACACCCGGGCTGTGGCCGAGCTCGCCGCCTCCGGGCGGATCCGGCCCCGGGTGCATGCGGAGCTCGCGTTGACGCGCTGGCGCGAAGCCTTCGACCTTCTCGCCGAACGAAAGGTGATCGGCAAGGCCGTGATCCGGCCAGACCTTTGAGCCCCTATCGCCCGTCGAGGCTGAAGGCGTCATCGCCGCCAGCCGCCCCCGGCTCGGTCGATCGAACGGTCTCGGGCACGGCCTCTTGAGGCGGGCCCTGACGGGCTTCGATCACCACTATGCCCGAGACGATGCAGGCGGCGCTCAAGAGGGCGGAGCCGATGCGCATGAAAGCCGCCCTACGCTGCCGGTCCGCCCAACGCTTCCCGCTCGTCAGCGAGGGCAGGCTGGTCCAGGGACGCTGAACGGCGGCTGAGATCGCCGTTGTCCGCCGTTCATCCTGCGGGCGAAACCCAGCCTGCGCCTATCCGCGGCTGGTCAGGTTGCGGACGTGGAGCCTTACGCCGCCGGTCACGCCCATAATCCGAACCGGTGTATCGAAGGGCAGGCTGTCTTCACCGTCGAGCTCGGCCCCCCATTCGGCGTCGTCGATCCAGACCCGGCCGACGCCGTTGGCGAATTCGGAGGTTGTGCGCCCGATCCGCCCGATCAGGCGCGCCGTGCGCCGTTCATCCCCGGCGCCCATCGCCAAGGCTTTGGGCCGCCCGACCGGCTTTGCCCGTGCGGGCCGGCCGGTCGAGGCGCGGGGCCTCCAGGGGATGACGGCCAAAATCCCTGCGGCGACGGCGAAGACCCCAAGCTCGATCATCGAGCCGAGGCGGATGCCTGCGAGGTTGATCGCGGCGAGCGCCGCGGCGGCCACGCCGCCCCAGATCAGCTTGCCCGAGCCTAAGGCGATCTCGAGCCCGACGAAGATGGCGCCGACCGCCAGCCAGACCCAGACCGGGTTTTGTACGTAAAGCGTTTGAAGCGTCTGCATAGGCTCAACCGATCAACCCTGAATAGATATGAACGAGCCCATGGTCAGGCCATAGCAGATTCGGAGGTAGCGTGCGTCCTAGGTTTTTTCAGGGCGCGGCGATCGACAGGCGACGCGCCAGTTCAGCCCCGCGTTTGGCGACGGCGGCCTCCAGGGCCGATGCGGTGTCGCAGTCCTTGGCCTGCGCCCCCTTGGCTGAAAATCCGGCGTTGAAGCTCTGGGCGAGCCTGGCCTTGAGGTCCGCCGGCGGCGCCTCAACCTCGAGCATGGTCTGCATGCGCCCGCGCCAGGTGTTGTCGGAGGGACCTGCGCAGACCCGGTGCAGGGCGTGCGCCTCGCCCAGCACAAAGGCCAGGTCGACCAGATCCTGGCGCTGCTGCGGCGTTCGCACCGACGCTGCGGCGGCCGCGCCGCCGAGACCGATCACCATCGCGAGGCTTGCGGCTCTCAGCACCATAAGGTCTTGGGCGTCGGCACGGTCATAAGATCAGAAGATGGTGTAGCCGCCGTCGATAATGAAGCTGTCGCCAGAGTGATACGAGGACGCGTCCGACGCCAGATAGACAGCAATGCCGCCAAAATCGGCCGGCTCTCCCCAGCGACGAGCCGGGACCCGCGGGATCACCTTTTCCGCGAAGGCCGGCGAGGCCTGAGCCCCGGCCGTCATGTCGGTGGCGATCCAGCCGGGCTGGATGGCGTTGGCGCGAATACCCCATCGGGCATGCTCGACCGCCACCGACTTGACCATCGAAATCACCCCGCCCTTGGTGGCGGCGTAGGCCTCGTTGCGGGCCGCGCCTTCAGTGGCGGCGAGGGAGGCGACGCCGACGATGGAGCCGCCCTTTTCGCCGGTGGTCTTAGCCCGCTCGACCATATGCCGGCAGGCCTCACGGAAGGTGAAGAACACGCCGTCAAGGTTGACCGAAAGCACCTTGCGATAGGTCTCGGTGGTCATGTCGATAAAGGACGGCGAGCCGATGCCGATCCCGGCGTTGGCGATCACGCAGTCGAGCCGACCGGTCCAGGCGGCCGTGGCGGCCATCCCCTCAACGACCGCGTGCTCGTCGGACACATCGACCACCTGGGAGAACGCCCTTTTGCCGATCGCCGCCAGCTTTTCTTCCGCCGCTTTGGTTTTGTCGGGGTTGGAGCCCCAGATCGCCACATCCGCCCCGGACTGGGCCAGGGCTTCGGCCATGCCATAGCCGATGCCGCCGTTGCCGCCGGTGACTAGAACCGTCTTGCCGCTGAGGTCGAAGGGTTTGTAAGCCATGGCGCGTCTCGCTCCGCTTTTTGTTCGTGGCGCGAACCATGGCGGCGCGAGACCCTGCGTCAAGTCCCGTATGCGAGGTAGGCCTGCAGGATGACGCGCACGGTCTCCTCCCAAAGGCCGAGCGCGCTGACGGAATCGATCGGCGTAAAGCGGGCCTCTGCGGCGTCGTCCCCTGCGACGGGCTCGCCGGAGACCCAGCGGGCGGCGTAGTCGATCAGCACGTAATGTCGTTCAGGGCTGAGATAGTCGACCACATCGACGAGGCCGAGGAGCTCGGCCTTGACACCGGTTTCCTCTTCAAGCTCGCGCAGGGCGGCCGCAGCGGCCGTCTCCCCGGACTCGATCCGGCCGCCCGGGATCGACCATTGACCTTCGCGCGGCGGCTTGCCCCGACGGATCAGCAGCACCCTGTCGCCGCGCAGGCACACCACCCCCGCACAGGGCGTCGGGCGGGGCGGATCTGCGGCGACGCTCAAGGGGCCGGAGGGCGGGCATCGGAAGGGCGGGCGCCATAGCGCATGCGGCCGAAGGTTTCGGCCGCCGCCCTGACCCAGTCGGAGGGCTTGGGCGCGCGGGTCGCCTTCCAGGTCTCAAACGCCATCACCTGATCGATCCGGCCGGTCAGGTGCTTGCGGGCGTGGGCATGGCCGCCGATCATCCGGGCGGCCAGGGTGGTGGCGAGGATGGTCGCCAGAATCGCCCGCTTTGAATAGTGGTTCTCATCGGTCGCTTGATCGCCCGCCCAGCGCCAGAGCTTGTCGGCCGTCTCCCAGCCAAGCCCGAGCGCTACGGGCAGATGACCCGGCCGGGCGAGGTAGGCCGCGGACGCCTTGGTCGCCGCCTCGTCGGCCATCGCCGCCTCGATCCTGGCCTCCACAGCAGCATGGATGCGTTCACGCACCTTGAGCTTAGGGGCGTCGATCGCCTGAAGCGCCTCGAGCGCCTGGTTGTCGTGACGGCGCGAGAGCAGGGCTGAGAGATCCAAAACACCCTTGGGTAGGAGGAGCTCGACATCGGCGTCCGACAGGCCGGTCTCCCTGGCGATGCGCTGGAGAAGCGGGCCGCGCCATCCCCCGTCAGACGCAAGCCGGATGGCGGCGCCGAGAAGGCGGTGTTCGGCCTCGGAGGCCCAGTCCTGGTCAGCGGGGTACGGCATCTGGCGAGTATGCGCCCATGCGCGGCGCCACGCCATCCGGCCCGTGTCCGGTCGAGCGAAACGAGACCGCCTGGCGATCGTCGCATCCATCCCCGGTCTCCGCTTCTTGCACGCAAGGCGTGTTTGCGACCCATCCTGAAGGCCCGTCAGGTAAAGCTTATATCCCCGATGCGACCCCGCCCGGTTGTCTCGACGATGCGCCCTGCCATCGTCGGTCTGAATATCTCCGAGCGTGACGGTCTCACGCAAGGCCAGCATGGACATGGGCTGGCTCCTCTGCTATCTGCCCGCGCTCAGCACGGCAGGACCCCCTTCCGGGCGCGTCCCCGTTTTTTCGCCAACCACCGGGTCAGGACGCCCGGTCATCGCGAAGGTCCAGAGGAGGGCCTAGCCATCGTTCAGATTTTCGTTCGCGACAACAACGTCGACCAAGCCCTCAAGGCGCTGAAGAAGAAGATGCAGCGTGAAGGCACGTTCCGTGAAATGAAGCGGCACGTGCACTACGAGAAGCCCTCCGAAAAGCGGGCGCGCCAGAAGGCTGAAGCCGTGCGCCGGGCGCGCAAGCTGGCGCGTAAGCGCATGCAGCGCGAAGGTCTGTTGCCGCCGCCGAAGCCGAAGGTGCGAAAGTAGAACCCGGGCGCGCACGACGCCCGCCGCGCCGATCAAAAGGGGATGGTTCGCCATCCCCTTTTTGCTGTCCGCCCTCGGCGGATGGTCACGCACGAGGGCCGCTTTAGGGGCCGCGGCCCGTTGAGGCCTTGCCGAGACGGCCGCCGGCGTGGATAGAGCCCCCATGCCCCGGCCGGTTCTGATCGACGAGCACCTGGCGCGCCTCGAGCCCCACTTCACCGTGCATCGGCCGAAGGGCCCCGGACCCCATCCTGTGATCATCCAGCTCCACGGCTGCGGGGGCCGCCAACCCCTGCACGACGTCTATGCCGAAATTGCGAAGGACAAGGGGTTCGCGACCCTGATCATCGACAGCTTCGCCCCGCGCAGGATCCCGAGGCATATAGCCCAGATCACCGTGTGCACCGGGCTTGCCCTGCGCGGCGCAGAACGGTCGGCGGACCTCTTCGCCGCCCTGCACTGGCTTGAGCGACAGGACTGGGTTGACCGGCGCCGAATCGCCGCCGCCGGATGGAGCCACGGCGCCTGGACCATCATGGACGCCCTGGCGGGGGCCTATCCGGCGTGCGGCCTGGTCGATGGGCGCCCGGAGCGGCTGCATTGGATACGCGCGGCTTTGCTGGTCTATCCCTACGCCGGCCCGCCGAGCCTGACGGCCCGTCGCGGCTGGGGCGATCACCGTCCCCAAGTGGCTGCGGTGCTCGGGACGCGCGACGCCGTCGCTGGCCAGGCTCTACCCCGCCGCGCCCTCGAGCGCCTGGCGCGCGATGGCCTTAAGGTTGAGATCCTGACGCTTGAGGGCGCCACCCACGCCTTTGACGACCCCCACTCGTCCGACCCCCGCAGCCGCTATCATCCGGACTTTACCGCAGAGGCAGGGCGCTTCTTCGCCGACCGCCTGAGCGCGGCCTTCGCCGAAGGCGTCTGACCCCAGGGATCATGCCGAGCAGTTGCTCGCCGATCTCGCCGCCTGGGAAGGCGTCGCGGTCGATACGCGGATCGACCGGGCGGCCTAAGGCCTCTAGAGCGTCTGGATGCGGCTAGCCGACCGACCCGGCGAGTTTCGCCTCAACCAGTTCCACGCCGACGCCCCCAAGACCTTCAAGGACGTGGCCCTGGCCATCGCGTCTCTGCGCAAGGAGTTCGGCTACTACGGTGAGATCGCCGTCGCCACGGACAGGCGACCTGCCTAGGCCGTCAGGCGCGCGGACGGTCGTCCATGGGCGTTGGAAGCCGCTTTCGGCTTAGGCGAGTTGCTGAGTGAAGGCGATTCCGAACACGAGCGGGCTGGTCGGCATGGTGGTGTCCACGCTGCGGTCAACACCTTGAGGCCGACCCCGCGCTTCTACAGGTCGCTGACCAGGGCTCGACGACATGGGTCAGCGAGCGCCCGATGCGGTCGAGCTTGGACAAGGCTTCTACATCGCGGTCGTATTTGGGGTCAGGCGCCCCGAACCGCGACTGAGGTAGGCTTGCAAATCCTTGCCCGGATCATCCTCGAATGCCTCCCCAATGCTCAGACCTTCCATTCGCTCGAGCCGGAACGCCCTAAAGTCACCGTGTAGCGGGCACCAACTGACCAGCAACCACCCTTCGGAGAACGCGATCAACGCCAGGGGTCGGACACATCGGTTGGTCTGTTGTCCATTGGCGTCTAAGTAGGTGAAGCTGACCATCCGCCGCGCCCTCAGCGCGGCCCGCAGCGTTGCCCCGAAACTTGGAGAGCGACGTTCAGCCCTCTGACTTGATCGAATCGGGCGAGCAGAAGGAACGGCGAGTGGCTCGGTGGTCCAGGCGAGATCAATCTTGCCCCGCGCCGCACGCGCCGCGGAAGCCAGCTCGAGGTCGCCCACCTGTTCCACGTAAGCGAGCCCGAGGGCCAGCGCCTCCAGTTCATCGTGGCCGAACGCTATAGGTGGAAGATCCACTCGCCCGCGAAGCATGAAACCTACGCCAGCCTGACCTTCGATCGGTAGGCCTTGGGCCTGCATGGTCGCAATGTCGCGGTATACCGTGCGAACGGACACTTCGAGCTGTGCCGCGAGGTCTTCCGCTCTGACAAGGGGCTTCGACTTCAGGCGTCCGATCAATTCGATCAAGCGGTCGGCCCGACGCATGGAATTTCTCCTGACACCACGCCGTCAGGAAGAGGCCCCTATAGCAACGGCTGAAGGAGTTTCTCATGATCGCAACGATCCTCGACCGCTATCCCACGCCGCAGTGTGCCCTGCTGCTCGGCTTGGACATACTGGACGCTGACGCCGCAAGGGGTTGGGTCCGCGTTGGGTTCGTCGCGAAACCGGACTTTTGGAATGCGTCAGGAACGATCCAGGGCGGATTCCTCACCGCAATGCTGGATGACACGATGGGGCCAGCGATCCTGATCATGACGAAGGCTGAGCTCTATCCCACGACGATCGACATGAACGTCAGCTTTCTCGCTTCGGCCCGGCCCGGACCACTGTTCGGCGAAGCCACGGTGGTTCAGTTGGGCAAGACGGTTGGATTCGTCGAGGCCTGCCTGACCGACGCACAAGGCGTGAAAATCGCTAGGGCTACATCGAGCGTTCGACTGAGACCGATGCAGAATGTGATGTCCTGAGCGGTTAAGACCGCGCGAAGGCCAGTAAGGGCGCCAGGTCGCCGACGTCCGCCGCCTTCAGCGCCGCCACATAGATCGCTCGCGCGTCGCCGACATGGACCAGGTCGCTCTGGCCCCAGCTAAACACCGGCCGCCCCAGCCGCTCCGCCAGGAGGTCGGCCGCCAGCCGCGCGTGGCGGCCATTTCCGTTCGGAAAGACATGGATGGCGACCAGCCTGTAATGAAAGTCGATGGCGATCTCGTCAGGATCGCGCTGGGCGGCCTCCACCTGGGCGGCGACGTTGCCGATCAGCTGGTGGAGATGCTCGCGCAGCGCCCACCAATCCGTCCGGCCGATGTTCTTTTCCGACTGCCGGGGCTGGCCGGCCCAGCGCCAGACATCGCCGTACATCCGCTTGTGAAGGGTCATCAGGTCGTCCGGCTCGAGCACGTCGAAGCGCGCGCGGCGCGCCCAGCGCAGGCCCTTGGCGATATTGGCGCGCTCCGCCCGATTCAGATCGTCGCGCGTGACGATCCAGGTCGGGATCAATCCAACCCGCTCCTCCGGCGTCAGGTCCGTGGCCGCGTCGTCGCCGGCGTGCAGGTCGTCGTCGTCGGTCACGGCCGGCTACGCCAAATCTCGCGGGGATCCAGTTCCTCGGTGATGAAACGGCGCAGCCGCTCATCATCGCCGGCATCCTCGACGGCCTGGTCCTCCAGGGCCATGGAGTGGCTGACGCGGGCTAGCTCGCGCCGGGCCACGTCCCGCGCCGCGGCGTCGTAGGTCGAGGTCAAGGTGTCCCGAGGAATCAAGGCGTAGACCAGTTCGCAGTTCAACCCTTCCGCCAGCCGCCGCAGGCTGTTCAGCTGGATTGTGTCCGCCGCCTCGGAGGTCTCAAGCCGCTGGATGGTGGACTGGGTCACCCCGATCCGATCCCCCAGCTGCTCGGCGGTCATGCCCAGGGCGTCGCGGATCGCCCGCACCCACCCCCGCTGTGGCCGCCGGCGAGGCAGCTTCAGCAGGGGCGCGAGGGTCCGGTCGAGCGATCGACGGGCTTCTGCGGCGGATTGACGGCGGTGCATGGCTACAGCCTAAAGGCGGTTTGAAACAATCTTAGAAACAGCTTATAGCACATGCGGATAGAATATTGCTATGCGCCACAGACCCTACGTGGCGGCGCTGACACAGCCCATAGACCCAGAGGGACCGTTCATCGCTTCCTCACCGTCACCACCACCCGCTCGACGAACACCTCCGCCGCCTCGGCCGCCTGCAGGACCGCCGCGACGTAGTCGCGCTTGATCCGGTCGGCGGCGATCCCCGTGGGCGTCGACAGGGTCAGGACCCCATCGACGATCCCATGGAATCCGATCCGGCCGAACCAGCTGCCCCAGGCCCCTTCGCGGACAATCGCCCGCAGATGCCCGGCGATCTCCGGCCAGGGGTGATCCTCGACGCCGGGCGCGAACATCAGTTCGGCGGCCGTTTCTTCGACCGGCGGTGGGGGCGGGACCTCGCCCTTGGCCTTGAGAATCCGCGCCAGGTTGAGGCGCAGGTCCGCCGCGCCCTTGTCGTGGGTGGCCAGCTTGCCGAAGTAGGCGTTCGGACTGCGCACGTCCGGATCCTCCAGCGCGATGGCCAACATGGTCACCACGCGGATCCCGTGCCGCCGCCATCCCCAGGCCACGGTCTTGTCGTTGTTCCGCTCCGGCTGCGGTAGCCATTCGGCCGCGGCGGCCGCGATCCGGGCGGCGTCCTCTGGCGAGGCGCTGGACGGGGACTTCAGCACTGCGCCCCGCACCAGCGGGGCGAGGCGAGGACAGACCCGGGATGGGACCGCCGCGCTCGGCCTTTGATCTTCAGCCTGGCTAAAATCACGCGGCGGGGCGGCCTGGCGTCTGGAACGGCTGATCCAGCCACCGACATCTTCCAGCGCGCCGATCAAGCCGATGCGCGGGGATCTAACCCGGACCGCCCTTGGCGTCGGAGGGCCTGACATCTGGGGCCGGGAACATGGTGTAGCTCAGGGTCAGCACGGACAGGGGCCGGGTGTCGGGATCGGCCGCGAATTTCGCATCGACATAGTAGACCACCGGAAAGGTCTTGGACGTGTGGGCTGGGATGGTCTGATCCGAAAAACAGAAGCACTGGAGTTTGGTGAAGTACTGAGCCGCCGATTCTGGCGAGATATTGTAGCTGGCCCGGCCGGTCATGGCCCTATCGCCGTTGTTGGCGATCGTGAAGTAGGTGAGCGCCGTACGCCCCACCCGAACGGTCTGGCTATTCTCCTGCGGCGTCAGCGTCCACGGCAGGATCCGCACATTGGTGTCGAACCTTACGGCGATGGTGCGATCGCTGGCCGGGCCGGTCGGCCCGGAGGCGGCCCGCCGGGGCGTGCCGTCAAACCCGGTCGCCTGGCAAAAGGCGCGATAGAAGGGCACGGCGGCGAAGGCGGCCCCGACCATGGCGACGGCCACGACGGCGCAGATGGCGGCGACCAGCCCGTGACGCGCGGCTGGACTAGGTCTGCGGGACGACATGGGCGGCGTTGGCGGCGAGCTTCAGCATGGTGACGGCGAAGACGATCAGGACAAAGGCCACAAGCGCCACCGCTATCATCACCGAACGCATCCGCCTCGCTTTGGCGGCGGCGACCCCTTCGGCGAAGGGGTCGTCCTGGTCGGGCTCGGTCAGGCTCATCGGATCAGCCCGCTGGCGTGCTCAGCCAGGAGGGCGGCGAAAAGCAGGGTGAGATAGAGGATGGAGTAGGCGAAGAGGTCGCGGGCCTCGCGCGCGCCTGGTTTGACGGCGTAGAGCCCGGCAGGTCCAGGCTCAGCCCGCTCGCCTGCCCGGCTGCGCCAGAGGCGGACGGCGAAAATCAGGAAGGCTGCGCCGCCGCCGAAGGCGACCGCAGCGTAGAGCGCGCGCCCGAGCCGGGTGAAGACCGGCGCAGTCGCCAGGAGCACAAAAAGCACGCTGTAGACCAGGATCTGCAGCCGGGTGCTTTTCGCCCCCCTCGCCACCGGCATCATCGGCACGCCCGCCTTGGCGTAGTCCTCGCCGGTGTTGAGCGCCAGAGCCCAGAAATGGGGCGGGGTCCACATGAAGATGATCGCAAACAGGAGCCAGGCGTTCAGGGGCGCATGGCCCGAGGCGGCGGCCCAGCCGATGACCGGAGGCAGGGCGCCGGCGGCGCCGCCGATCACGATGTTCTGGGGCGTCCGGCGTTTCAGCCCCATGGTGTAGATCACCGCATAGAACAGGATGGTGAACAGAAGCAGGCCCGCGGCCAGGAGGTTGACCGCAAGCCCCATCAGCATCACCGAAAAGCCCGCGAGCACGACGCCGAAGGCCGCAGCATCGCCGGCCTTGATCCGGCCCGCCGCGACCGGACGGCCGCGGGTGCGCCGCATCTTCGCGTCGATATCCCCGTCGAAGGCCATGTTGAGGGCGCCCGAAGCGCCGGCGCCGACCGCAATGCAGAGAACCGCGATGGCCGCCATCAAAGGATTGATCGGCGCGTCCGCACAGACAAGACCGGTCAGACCGGTGAACACCACGAGCGACATCACCCGCGGCTTCAGAAGCGCCACATAGTCGCTCCAGCCCGCAGGAACGTCTCTGTGCGGCGCAAGATCGGAGAGGCTGGCTTCTGTCATGGGGTCCGCATACTCGAACGCCCCGTCCGGGGTGCGGACGAGGCGCTCTTCATAGGCTCGGGGACGTCGATGATCCAGCCCGAGATAGGGCGTATCAGACGTGTTCTTCGACGATGATCACCGGAAGGTCGTTGAACTGGTGGTGCGGCGGCGGAGAGGACAGGGTCCACTCCAGGGTCGTCGCGCCTTCACCCCAGGGATTGGCCACCGCGACGCGCCGGCGGACGGCCGCTTCGACCAGCATCACCAGGAACACCAGGACCCCGGCGGCGGTGACCACGTAGCCCCAGGACGAGACCTTGTTCCAGAAGGAGAAGGCGACATTGTAATCGATGATCCGGCGCGACATGCCCTGCAGTCCCAAGAAGTGCTGCGGGAAGAACACGATGTTCACGCCGACGAACATCAGCCAGAAATGCACAACACCCAGGAACTCGTTGTATTTGACGCCCCACATCTTCTCGAACCAGTAGTAGAAACCGGCGAAGATGGCGAAGACGGCGCCGAGAGACAGGACATAGTGGAAGTGGGCGACCACATAATAGGTGGCGTGGATCGAGTAATCCATGCCGGCGTTGGCCAGAACCACCCCCGTCACGCCGCCAACGGTGAAGAGGAAGATGAAGCCGATGGCGAACAGCATCGGCGTCTTGAAGTCGATCGAACCGCCCCACATGGTCGCGATCCAGCTGAAGATCTTAACCCCGGTCGGAACGGCGATGACCATGGTCGCCGCCACAAAATAGGCCTGCAGGTTCACGTTCATGCCGACCGTGAACATGTGGTGAGCCCACACGACAAAGCCGATGAAGCCGATGGCGACCATGGCGTAGGCCATGGCCAGATAGCCGAACACGGGCTTCTTGGAGAAGGTCGACACCACGTGGCTGATGATGCCGAAGCCCGGCAGGATCAGGATGTAGACCTCCGGGTGGCCGAAGAACCAGAACAGATGCTGGTACATCATCGGATCGCCGCCGCCGTTCGGATTGAAGAAGGAGGTGCCGAAATTACGGTCGGTGAGCAGCATGGTGATGGCGCCCGCCAGGACCGGCAGGGACAGCAGGAGCAGGAAGGCGGTGATCAGCACCGACCAGGCGAACAGGGGCATCCGATGAAGGGTCATGCCCGGCGCGCGCATGTTGAAGATGGTGGTGATGAAGTTGATCGCGCCTAGGATGGAGCTTGCGCCTGCGAGGTGAAGCGAGAAGATCACAAAATCCATCGCCGGCCCGGTATGGCCTGTGGTGGAGAGGGGCGCATAGGCGGTCCAGCCCCCCCCGAACCCTCGCCCGGGCCCGCCGTCCACGAACATGGAGGTGATGAGCAGGGAGAAGGAGGCGACCAGGAGCCAGAACGAGATATTGTTCATGCGCGGGAAGGCCATGTCCGGCGCGCCGATCATAATGGGCACGAACCAGTTGCCGAACCCGCCGATCATCGCCGGCATAACCATGAAGAAGATCATGATCAGGCCGTGCGCGGTCATAACCACGTAATAGCCGTGCTTGGACGGCTCGATCGCCCAGCCGAGGACCTGGGCCATCAGGGAGCCTTGGCGGAACACCTGGATGCCGGGCTCCGCCAGCTCCCAGCGGATCAGACCGGACAGCATCCCGCCGATCAGACCCGCTGTGATGGCGAACAGGATGTAGAGGGTGCCGATGTCCTTGTGGTTGGTCGAAAACAGCCAACGCACGAAGAAGGACGGCTTGTGGTCGTGATCGCCTTGACTGTGACCGTGGTCGAGGACGTGAGCGGCGGGTGTGGCCATGGGGCGAACCTTCGGTCGTTAAATCAGGCCTTGGCCGGCGCCGTCGAGGGCGCGGCCGGGCCGGTCATGGTTGCGGAGGTGGCGGGCGGAACAGCGGGCGTCATCGTCGGCGCCGCCTGAGCTGCGGGGGCGGCCGCGGCGGCGTGGGCGGCGACCCAGCGGGCGAAGTCGGCCTGGCTGACCACCTTCACCTCGATCGGCATAAAGGCGTGGTCGGCCCCGCAAAGCTCGTTGCAGGCGCCGTAGTAGGTGCCGACCGTGCGCGGCTTGAACCAGACGCTGTTGACCTTGCCCGGGATGGCGGTGACCTGCACGCCGAAGGCGGGAACGAAGAAGGCGTGCAGGACGTCCGTGCCGGTGACCAGAACCTTGGTCACCTTGCCCACCGGCACGACGAGGGGCGCTGTGGTCGCGAGCTTATAGAGCGAACCGGCCTTGGCCTCTGGAAGAATGTTGGAGGTGTATTCGGCGACCTTCTGATCCGGATACTCATAGGACCAATACCACTGGTTGCCGGTCGCTTTGACCGTGAGATCCGGCTTGGGCTCGTCGTGGTACTTGTAGAGCAGCGGGAAGGAGAAGGCGGCGATCACCGTCAGGATCAGCACCGGCACGACGGTCCAGAGGATCTCGATCGGGGTGTTGTGGCTGAACCGCGCGGGAACCGGATTGCTCTTCTTGTTGAACCGCACCACCACGATGGCCAGAAGGACCAGCACGAACACCGAAATGAAGATGATCGTCGGCAGGAGGATCACATTGTGGAAGAAGGCTGCGGTATCGCGAAGATCGTCTCCGGAGGGTTGCAGCCCGAGCGCCTTGTCGGTCGGCCGCCCCAGGGTGTCCGCCAGCGCCGGACCCGCCCGGACGCCGGCGAGAACGATCCCGAGACCCCAGGCGCCCATGATCGAAGCCCGATGAAGCGCTCGACCGGGCGCCCTGAACCGACTGATCGCCATCCCTTACCTTCTCCCGGCGTTGGACCGTCGCCGCGGCGACGCAACGGGAAATCTCCGACGGCGCACAGCGTTGGTGACGTGCCCATAACCCCTCCGTCGGGGCTTGCCAAGGCGCTCATCACGCCTGGGTGACCTAGAGGCGCCTGAGTTGACGTTTACGTAAGCGCGATATATGCGTTGAAAAAAATCCCTGGGAGGGAGCTATGCCGTCAGATCTGCGCCGTCCAGAGCGGACGTTCGCCATCCGTCAACTTTGCCATGAGTTCAAAGTCACCCCCCGCGCCCTGCGGTTCTACGAGGACAAGGGTCTTCTGTCGCCGGCGCGCGACGGGATGAATCGGGTCTACAATCATAGAGACCGGGTCAGGCTGCAGCTGATCTTGCAGGGCAAGCGGGTCGGATTCAGTCTCAACGAGATCCGCGAAATCCTCGACCTTTACGACCACAACGACGGCGGCGCCGCGCAGATGGCGCGCTCCTTGCGCAAGTTTAGGGAACGGATCATAGCGCTCAAGGCCCAGCGCGAGGACATCGAAGGCGCGATCAAGGCCCTCGAGGAGGGATGTATCAGACTTGAGCGCCAGCTTTCGGATCTTAGGCCGGATCTCTTGCCCCAGGCGGCGGACTACGACAGCGCGATGCGGTCGCGGCTCGACGCTGCGGAATAGACCTTGGTCGCCCCTGAGGTACGGCGTTCAGCCGGGCTTTTGGCCCGATCAACAATGAGACCTTCATGACCTATCGCGCGCCCGTTCGCGACTACACGTTCATCCTTCGCGAGATGCTCAATCTCGACAGCTATTCAAACCTGCCGGGCTTCGCCGACGCGCAGATGGATACGGTCGAGCAGATCCTGGATCAGGGAGCCAAGTTCGCCGAGGCCGTGCTGGCGCCGCTGAACAGCATCGGCGACAAGCAGGGCTGTCTTTGGTCGCCCGACAACACCGTCAAGACCCCCGACGGGTTCAAGGACGCCTATCGTCAGATGGTGGAGGCCGGCTGGCCGTCCCTGGGCTCGGATCCCGCCTACGGAGGCCAGGGCCTGCCGTCCGTGGTCAACGTCGCCTTCTCCGAGATGACCTCGAGCGCGAACATGGCGTTTGGCATGTACCCTGGCCTCACCCACGGGGCCTACTCGGCGATCCGGGAGGGCGGCACCGAAGCGCAAAAAGCGCTCTATTGTCCCAAGATGGTGTCGTTCGAATGGGGCGGCACCATGAACCTGACCGAGCCCCAGTGCGGCACAGACCTTGGGCTTATTCGCACCAAGGCTGTGCCCAACGGGGATGGAAGCTACCGGATCTCCGGCCAGAAGATCTGGATCTCCGCAGGGGAACACGACCTGACCGAGAATATCATCCACCTGGTGCTGGCCCGCCTCGAGGGCGCGCCTGAAGGGGTGAAGGGCATCAGCCTGTTCATCGTGCCGAAGTTCATTCCCGATGAGAACGGCGAGCCTGGCGAGCGCAACAGCCTCGCCTGCATCGGGCTCGAACAGAAGATGGGCATCCACGGCAACGCGACGTGCGTGATGCAGTACGACGAGGCCAAAGGCTGGCTGCTCGGCCAGGAGAACGCCGGCCTGAAGCTGATGTTTGTGATGATGAACGAGGCCCGCCTTGGCGTCGGGGTGCAGGGCCTGGCCCAGGGCGAGGCCGCGTACCAGGCGGCGGCGGCCTTCGCCAAGGATCGCCTGCAGGGCCGCGCCTTGACCGGGCCGAAGAACGCCCAAGGTCCGGCCGATCCGATTTTGGTGCACCCTGATGTCCGGCGCATGCTGATGGACGCCAAGGCGATCCTCGAGGGCGGCCGCGCCTTTCTTCTTTGGACGGCCCTGCATGGCGATCTTGCCCACAATGCGCCGGACGCGGCCGTGCGCACCAAGGCGTCGGACTACATGGGCCTGATGACCCCGGTCCTGAAAGCCTACCTCACCGACAAGGGCTTTAAGATCTGTTCGGACGCCATGCAGGTCCATGGAGGCTCGGGGTTCACAGAACACTTCCCGGCCAGCCAATACCTGCGCGACTGCCGTATTTCCCTGATCTACGAAGGCACCAACGGCGTGCAGGCCCTGGATCTTGTGGGGCGCAAGCTGGCGTCCAACGGCGGGCGCGCCGTTATGAGCTTCTTTGCGGAGATCGACAGCTTCGTCGCCGAGACCGCCCATGACCAAGCCCTAAAGCCCTTCGTCGACGGACTTGCATCGGCAAAGGGCGCGCTGCAGGACGCCACCTTCTGGCTCATGCAGAACGGCCTGCAGAACCCCGACAACGCGGGCGCGGCGTCGACCGACTATCTGCACATCTTTGGCCTGACGGGCCTTGCCTATATGTGGGCGATGATGGCGAGGACCGCCCAGGCCAAGATCGCAAGCGGAGACGCCGATCCCTTCTACGCCAACAAGCTTAAGGTCGGGCGCTACTTTCTCGACCGGCTTTTGCCCGACGCCTCGTCCCACCTCGCCAAGGTCAAGACCGGCGCGCAGAGCATGATGGCGCTTGAGGCGGACGCCTTTTGACCCAGGGCCTCGTCCTCCAGGCGGAGGGTCAAAGGGTTTGGCGGGCGAAGAGGCCCGGCGCGTCGATCCAGCTTAACCTGAGGTTTGGCGGATTTGGCCTTGACCTTAGGGGCGATCGGCCGGAAGCGGCCTCATGACCACCCACAAGGCCGTTATCGCTTGGAGCCTTGGCGACGCCGTCGCCGATGCTGAGTATCTCGCGGGCCGCTATAGCCGCATCCACACGATCGGCCTGGGCGCCGGCGTGTCCCTTCCTGGATCCGCCTCGCCGTCTCTGGTGCGCGCGCCCTGGTCGACGGCGGCGGCGGCGGATCCGGAGGCCCTCCTGGTCGCCTCCGCCGCCGCCTGCCACATGCTCTGGTTTTTGGACTTCGCCAAACAGGCAGGCCTTGTGGTGCGCCGCTATGGCGACGCCCCCTTCGGGACCATGGGCGCCATGGCTGACGGATCGGTCGGCATGGTGCGCATCACGCTCAGGCCCGCGATCGGCTTCGGGGGAAAAGCGCCGCCTCAGGACCTCTTCAACGCCCTGCATCATAAGGCGCATGCCGCCTGCTACATCGCCAACTCCTTGAAGAGCGACGTGGTGATTGAGCCCGAGGCCTCGGCCAGGTCCGGCCCGCCTGACCTGATCGATTAACGCCCGCGAAATCTGACACGCTTAATGTCGACGCCAAGCCGCCCGTGCAGGGTTGCCGGGGAAGACCGATGAGCACCACCACGCCAGTCAGGGTGGCCCGCCTCGACTCCATTCTGGAGGGGCGGCGCAAACAGATCGGGTTCCGCCTCGGCGTCGGCCTCTGTCTGATCGTGTTCTATCAGCAGCTCCTCGGCCTGCAGCCCACCCTTCTTTGGGCGTCCCTCTACGGCGCGCTTCAGCTGATCGAGCTGCACGTCTACGGTCGCAAGACAGCCCTTGATCGTATCCGCAGTCCCTCCGGATACGCCTTCGCCCTGACCCTCATCTTCGCCAACACCCTGGTGTTCGGAAGCCTGGCGGTCCTGTGGCCCTTCAAGGGCGGGACCTGGGGCGTGGCGAACGGCGCCTTTCTTATCGCCGGCGCCATGCTCAACACCGTCCTGACGACCCAGCAATCCAAGGCGGTGTTCTGGGCGTCAGCCATGCCGCTGGCGATCTACTGCCTGATTTTGCCCTTCGCCGCCTTGGCCGTAGGTTGCCGTCCGGACCTGGCGCTGGGTCTGGCGATCGGCGGCGGCATGCTCTGCGCCTCCTCCCTGAAGCTCTGGAACGGCGCGCACAAGGCCTACCAAGCCGAACAGGCGGCGCGCGCCGACGCGGAACGGCGCCGGGCGGAGGCTGAAAGCGCCGTCGCCGCCAAATCGGCCTTCGTCGCTATGGTCAGCCATGAACTGCGCACGCCGATCTCCGCGATCCTGGCGGGCTCGGCCGAACTTGAGCGCATCGCAGACGGGGTGGGCCGTTCGCACGCCAGGCTGATCTCGGACGCGGGCGCGATGATGCGCACCTTGCTCAACGATCTGCTTGACCTCGCCAAGCTCGATGCGGGGCGGATGACGATCGAGAGCGTGGTCTACGACTTTCGTGCGCTCATCGCCGACCAGCTCCGCTTCTGGCGCGCCGAGGCCAGGAAGAAGGGCGTGGCCCTTCGCCTGACCGGAGCGGCGCATGCGCCGCAATGGGTGAGCGGCGATCCGACGCGCCTGCGCCAGGTCTTGAACAACCTCCTGTCCAACGCGCTGAAGTTTACCGACGAGGGCTCGGTCTGCATCGGGCTCGCGGTCGCGCCTGAGGACGACGGACGGCTCTTGATCAGGATCGATGTCGCCGACACCGGCCCTGGCATCGCGGCTGAACAGATCGAGCGGCTGTTCACGCCGTTCGAACAGGCCGACGCCTCCATCGCCCGAACCCACGGCGGAACCGGCCTTGGCCTCGCCATCAGCCGACAACTGGCGCGGATGATGGACGGCGATATCACTGTGGCCAGCACCCCAGGACAGGGATCTTGTTTCACGGTCACCCTGAGGCTCGCGCCGGCGGAGGCCCAGAGCCCCCCCTCCCCTTCAGAGGCCGATATCGCCGCGGGGTCGTCCCGCAGGTCCATGGCTGTGCTGGTCGTCGACGACCATGAAATCAACCGGCGCGCCCTGTCGCTGATGCTGGAGCCGCTGTCGGCCGAGGTGACCCTGGCCGCCTCCGGCGGCGACGCCCTCAGTCTCCTGGCGAAACGGCCGTTCGACGTGGTGTTGATGGACGTGCACATGCCGGACATGAGCGGAACCGAGGCGGCCATGCGCCTTCGTCTTGCGATCGGGCCTAACCGGCGCACCCCGGTCATCGCTGTCACCGGCGCCGTAGAGCCCCGGGACATCGAGGCCTGTCTTGCCGCCGGCATGAACGACTGGGTCGCCAAGCCGATCGACGCGGGACAGCTCTATAACGCCCTGGCGCGCCAGCTCGAGGCCGCCGACGCCGGCGGCGGAGCCGCCTTTACGGCGACCCGCTGACAGCGACCTTAGACTTAAGTCCGGCCCTGCCGCCCCCACAGGATCCCTGGAACCGGGATTTTCCGTCCTCATCGCAAAGACCCGCGTCTCGGTCTTTGAGGTCAGATCCGCGCCCCGGCTCCAACAGCGCCTCCAGCCGGACCTTCAGGGCCTCCGGATCTCCAAGTTCGCATTCCCAGATCGCCTCGGCGCGCCAGCCGAGGGCCCTTAGCTCATCTTGGACACGCCCGTCCCTGGCGCGGTTGCGGTCGATCTTCTGGGCCCAGTAGTCGGCGTTGGCTTTGGGCGCCCGCGCGCCGCGCCGGCAGGCGTGGACATGCCAGAAACATCCGTGAACGAACAGGGCGAGCCTTCGGCCCGCCATGACCACGTCCGGCGATCCGGGCAGGTCCTTCCGGTGAAGCCGATAGCGGACCCCAAGGGCGCTGAGCGCCTTTCTGACCTTGATTTCCGCCGAGGATCCCTGGCCCGGCACCTTGCGCATCACCGCCGAACGCTCGGCGGGGGTGAAAGGATCGCTCACAGGCCGTCGAACAGGGCCGTGGACAGATACCGCTCGGCAAAGCTTGGGATGATGGCGACGATCAGTTTGCCGGCGTAGGCCTCGCGCGCGCCCAGGCGAAACGCGGCCGACAGGGCCGCGCCAGAAGAAATACCGCCCGGCAGGCCTTCGATGCGCGCCGCGCGGCGCGCCATCTCGAAGCTCTCCTCGTTGCTGACCGCGATCACTTCGTCGATCACCCCCCGATCAAGGATGCCGGGAACAAAGCCCGCGCCTATGCCCTGAATCTTATGGGGACCCGGCTGGCCGCCGGCCAGGACAGGCGAGGCCTCAGGCTCGACCGCGATCATCTTCACCGAAGGCTTGCGGGCCTTGAGCACCTGGCCGACGCCGGTGATGGTGCCGCCGGTGCCGACGCCGGAGATGACCGCATCGACCTTGCCGTCCGTATCGTTCCAGATCTCTTCGGCGGTGGAGATCCGGTGGATAGCCGGATTGGCGGAGTTCTCGAACTGCTGGGGCATGACCGCGTGGGGAATCTCGTTCAAGAGCTCCTCAGCGCGGGCGACGGCGCCCCTCATGCCCTTCTCGGCGGGGGTCAACTCGAGCCGTGCGCCCAACAGCACCAGCATCTTACGCCGTTCGACCGACATGCTTTCGGGCATGACCAGGATCAGCTTCAGTCCCTTGGCCGCAGCCACAAACGCCAGGGCGATCCCCGTGTTGCCGCTGGTCGGCTCGACGATGGTGGTTTCGGGTCCGATCAGACCCTTGGCTTCGAGCGCTTCGATCATCGCGACGCCAATCCTGTCCTTCACACTGGAGAGAGGATTGAAGAACTCGAGCTTGGCCACAATCTCCGCCTTGGGCTTGAGCTCTGCGGTCAGGCGGGGCAGCCGGACGAGGGGGGTGTCGCCGACGAGGTCAAGAACACTGTCATAGATTTTGCCGCGTCCCTGTCGGGCGTATCGGGCAGGCAGTTCGGTCTGTGTCTTGGCGTCCATGGTGGGCTCGTGCATGTGTGGCGAAACGCGACACAGCATAAAGGCTGGATCGGATGAAGTCTCTCGCAACGCGGTCCTCGCCCATCGCCCGGCCCTGCCGCCCCGCAGATCGACCGGCGACGGGGCGCTGGATCAATCGAGCCGAGCCGCTCTCTTCGGATCGGCGCGCAGGCGCTTCAGCCCCGCTTGGAGCGTCAAGGCCGGAGCGAAACGCCTTGGGATAAAGACAAAGGGCCGGGACATTGAACCGGGATCAGGAGAAGATCTCAAACAGGCCCGCCGCCCCCATGCCGCCGCCGACACACATGGTGACGACGCCGTACTTGGCGCCCCGGCGTTTGCCTTCCATCAGAAGATGGCCCGTGCACCGTGCGCCGGTCATGCCGTAGGGGTGGCCGATGGCGATCGAACCGCCGTTGACATTATACTTCTCCGGATCGATCCCGAGCCGGTCGCGGCTGTAGAGACACTGCGAGGCGAAGGCTTCGTTGAGCTCCCAAAGGTCGATGTCCTCGACCTTGAGCCCGTGGCGTTCCAAAAGGCGCGGAACCGCGAAGACCGGGCCTATGCCCATCTCGTCCGGCTCGCACCCTGCGACCGCAAAGCCCATGAACCGGCCCATGGGTTCGATCCCGCGCTTTTCGGCCTCCTTGGACTCCATCATCACAACCGCCGCGGCGCCGTCTGAGAGCTGGGAGGCGTTTCCCGCGGTGACGAAAGCGCCTTCGCCCATGACCGGCTTCAGAGAGGCCAGCCCCTCAAGGGTGGTGTCGGGCCGGTTGCACTCGTCACGGTCGACCACATAATCGACGAGGGTTTCTTGCCCGCTCGCCTTGTCGACCTTCTTCATCTTGGTTTCGAGCGGAACAATCTCGTCCTTGAACAGGCCCGCCTGCTGAGCCGCAGCGATCTTGAGCTGGCTGCGCAGCGCGTATTCGTCCTGGTATTCCCGGCTGATCCCGTAGCGCTTGGCCACAATGTCGGCGGTCTCGATCATAGGCATCCAGAGGGCTGGCTTGTGCTGCATCAGCCATTCCTCCGTGTAGAAGTAGGTGTTCATCTTGCCGCCCATCTGGACGAGGGAGATGGACTCCAGCCCACCGCCGACGGCGACCGGCGCGCCCTCGTTGCGAATATAGTTGGCGGCGATGGCGATGGCGTTCAGGCCCGAGGAGCAGAACCGGTTGATCGTCGAGCCGGACGTCGTCACCGGACAGCCCGCGCGGATCGCCGCCAGGCGCGCGATGTTGCCGCCGGTGGCGCCTTCGGGCTGTCCGGAGCCCAGGACCACCTCCTCAACCTCGCCAGCGTCGATCTTGGCGCGCTCGATGGCGTGTTTGATCACATGACCGGCCATGGTGGCGCCATGGGTGTTGTTGAACCCGCCTCGGATGGATTTGGCCAGACCCGTGCGGGCATAGGAGACGATGACGGCGTCGCGCATGGACGTTTCCTTGGAAGTTTTGGAAGAAGCGGTACGGAGGCTGATCGCAGGTTAGTCCGCCGGAGCGGCAAAGGCCAGAGGGGGGCCCTCTCAGGCTCGAAACGGGGCGGTCAGCCCCTCGGGGGACCATCCCATGGCTCGTCCTTGGCGCGCTCGGGCGAGCCCTGGCGCCCCGCCGCTTGGATGTGACGCTCGCCTGGACTGAAGATGGCGTTCAGCTCGGCGAAGGCGGGAGCAAAGCCGCCGCCCCGGTTCTTGCTCCTCGGCCGCTGGGCAAGGGCGACCGGCAGCAGGATCAGCCCAAGGACGATGGCGATCCCCGCAAGGATCCAGGGCCACACCGGGTCAACCGGAGGTCATAAGGGGCCCAAGCCCCGGGATTGAACCCAAGACCTCGCGGAGCCGATCGGAGCCGGTTTTTTCCTGCACGAAACTCATGGCGATGGGCAAGATCGCCTGCATATCCGAGAGCATGATGCCCTCCTTGGACAGGCGCTGATTCAGCGCCATCGCATCCGCCATGGCCGCGCCGCCCGCGCCGCCGGAGCGGCCCATAAGGCCGCCGACGAGACCGCGGGGCTTGTTGTCGGTGATCGCGGTCCCCTCCAGGGCCAGGTCCGCCGATCCTGGGACGGCGGCCATCAGCAAGGTCACCTGCTCCGGGTCGGCGTGCTTCTGAATCAGGGCGAGGGCGGCGGACAGGCCAAGACGGGACTGGGCCTCGGTCAAGCCGACCTTGTCCGCGCAGCGGTCGATAAGCTCGTCGATCATTTGGACTGGCATCCGACCTCGCTAGCGGATCCGGACCCTCCGGTAAACCTGAAGTGTTTCAACGGCGCCGGTCCCTAGGCCGCGGTCCAGCCGCCGTCGATCGCCAGGGCCGCGCCGTTCACCGAGGCTCCGGCGTCGGACACCAGATAGAGCAAGAGCCCCGCGAGCTCAGAGAATTCGACGAACCGCTTGGTCGGTTGGGCCGCCAGGATGACATCCTTCATGACCGCCTCTTCACTGATCCCGCGCGCTTTGGCCTGGTCGGCGATCTGCGCCTCGACCAGCGGCGTTTTTACATACCCAGGGCAGATCGCCGAACAGGCGATCCCCTCCTGGGCGACTTCGAGCGCCACCGTCTTGGTCAGGCCGACGACCCCGTGCTTGGCCGCAACATAGGCCGACTTGAACGGCGACGCGACCAGGCCGTGCGCAGAGGCGATGTTGACGATCCGGCCATGCTTTTGCGCCTTCATGATGGGAAGGGCGGCGCGGGTGGCGAGAAAGGCGGAGGTCAGGTTGATGGCGATGATCTGGTCCCAGCGTTCGGGCGGGAACTCATCGACCGGGGCCACGAACTGAACGCCGGCGTTGTTGACCAGAATGTCGAGGCGGCCAAACTCACTCTTGGCGTAGGCGACCATGGCGGCGATCTCGTCGCCCTTGGTCATGTCAGCGGGGTGGTAGACGACCCGCGTCTCAGCCCGTTCGGCCATGGCCGCGCGCTCCGCTTCGATCTGATCGGCCGGGCCAAAACCGTTCAGCACCACATGACAGCCCGCGCCAGCGAGGGCGTCGGCGAGGGCCATGCCGATGCCGGAAGTCGATCCGGTGACGATGGCGGCCTGGCCGGTGAGAAATCGGTTGTCGGTCATTCGGGACGCTCCTCGGGCGCGCCTATAGCACCGCTTTCAGCCCAGACGTCAGGGCTGGGGCCGCACGAACACCCATTCGTGTTCGCTCGAGAGGGCGTCGCGATAGCGATAGCCGTCAAGATCGAACGCCTTCAGGCCCTCGGCGTGCTCGAGCCGACGGTCGATCGCGTAGCGCACCATGCGGCCTCGGGCGTGCTTTGCGAAAAAGGAGATGATGCGAAGCTCCCCGTCCCGTTCTTCCTTGAAATGGCAGGTGATGGTCCTGAGTTTCAGGGCGCGCGCATCGACGGCGCCGAAGTATTCCTGGCTGGCGAGATTGACCAGGGTCCTGTCGGCGTGGCCTTCGGCCGCCTGGTTCAGGGCTTTGGCAGGCTTGTCGCCCCAGAAGTCGTAAAGACTGTTTCCGCGCTCGGTTCTGAGCCTGACCCCCATCTCGAGGCGATAGGGTTGAATGCGGTCGAGGGGGCGAAGCAGGCCGTAAAGCCCGGACAGGATGCGCAGATGGTCTTGCGCCCAGGCGAGGGCGCACGGATCAAGGCTGCGGGCGTCGAGCCCCGTGTAGACGTCGCCTGCAAAGCCGAACGCGGCCTGCACCTCGCCTTCGGTCTCGCCGATCGCCCGCGCGCGAAAGCTCTTGAAGCGCTGGACGTTGAGTTCGGCCAAGGCGTCGGAGATGTCCATCAACCGCTTGAGGTCCGCGGCGCTGAGGGTGCGCGTGGTCGCCGCCAGGGCGGCGGTGTCCTTCTTCAGCGCTGGCGTGGTCGCCGGCAAGGCGGGGTCGGCCGGGGTGAAATCCAGCGTTTTGGCCGGCGAGATGACGAGGAGCATGGCTTAGCCTGAACGGGGACCGGCGGCCCTGCCGCGGCGGCGCGCTCATAGACGGGCTGGAGCCCGATGTCGAGGCGGCGGCGCAGAACGCCGGACCCTCCGCGGGGCCGGGGGGGGGCCGGATGTCAAGCCGGGCGACGGTTTGAATCACAGTAAAAAGGTTTGGAACCCTTCTGGATCGAGATCGACGGCTCCAGGGTCGAGCCGAGCAAGCGGCGTAGGCCGAGGCGCCCTACATCGGCGACTTCTGGGTGCTCTTGGTGGAGGACAACCCGACCAACAGGCTGGTGATCTCCAAGATCCTCGAGGCGCTCGGGGTAAGGGTCGATACGGCGGGGGACGGCGCGGAGGGCGTGGCGCCTGCAGCCCGGGGCGGCTATGACCTTGTGCTGATGGACATTCAGATGCCCGGTATGGACGGGATCGAAGCGACCCGGCGCATTCGCGTCATGGACGGGCCCATGGCCTCGACTCCGAACCTGGCGTTGACCGCCAGCGTCCTCGCCGACCAGCGTATCTCCTATGCCGACGCCGGTATGGACGGGGTGGTGTCAAAGCCGGTCTCGGCCGGCGCCCTGGTCGCGGAGATCGCCCGCGTCACCGAGCGCTGCGCCGCAGCCTAAACCCTCTGACAGGAGGCGGCGGCCGGGCCCAGATGGGCCCTGGGCGGCCGACGGTACGCCGCTAGAGGAATTCAACCGCAACCTTAGGACAGTCGCCCTCGAG
>Ga0116229_10000420_pt1 | contig 55585 bp, 46 predicted proteins | sample S1TSphgellanicum_3_FD_87313 | JGI IMG/M metagenome (GOLD analysis project Ga0116229, IMG submission 87313) | Host-associated microbial communities from peat moss isolated from Minnesota, USA - S1T2_Fc - Sphagnum magellanicum MG | ecosystem: Host-associated > Plants > Peat moss > Unclassified...
CCTGCGATTCCAGGTAACGCCGAACCGAGATGATGTCGGACAGAGGTGGGTTACCTTCTACAGTGGCGACCCTGCTCCGTCACTATTCAGGCCTTGGAGGGCCATGCGATTTGCAGTCTTCGGTGCTGCAGAACGCAGTCCCGAAGATAGAGATTGATCAGGCTTTGGTAGGGAACTCCTGCCTCCAGGGCCATGGACTTGAAATACGCCACAACGTCTTCGGAAAGACGCATCGTTATCGATTTCTTGAGCTTAGAGGCGTAAGGATTCCGGCGGGATTTCATTTTGGAGAGATCGTATTCGGCTTTCATGGTGTCCTTCCCCTATAAAACGTGCATTCGCGTTTGGTCGCCTTGCGCGCGGAAATGAGTCGAACGACGTTGCCGGATTGCCGCTCGCAGTGACAGACAAGCAGGACCCTCGCCCCCGAGCTCATGCCCAACAAAAGAAATCGCTCTTCATCGGAGGAGTGATCGTCGTCGAAGAACTGAACCGCAAACTCGTCATAGAAGACGGATTGGGCTTCCTCGAAGGTAATCCCATGCTTCCGGACGTTGGCGGTTGCTTTGGCAGGGTCCCATTCAAACCTGATCATACATACATTGTATGTATCAGCTCCCGTCTGTCAAGAATTTGCCGGATCGAGACTCGCGGCGGTTTACCGCGCGCCATGAAGTGCCTTGGCTGCGCAGGTATGGCCGGGAATCGCATACGACTTGCAAGGATCTTGCAAAGTTGCGACGCACGCTTACAGAACCTTGATTTATAAAGGGAAAAGTAGCCGCACCCCTCACCAAATCACGTTTCGAAGGAAGTGTGGGTTCGATTTCCTCGCCCGCACCAATATCCCTGCGTTCTCATGCGTAGACGTCGATGGTTGCGCCCAGGGCGGTCCCCGCCCCGTGGAAACGCTGGCCGGGTGAAGTCGGCGCCGTGGACGATGTGCCGGACATTGCAGCGTCACGGTACGTGGCATCCCGGGTCGTCGCATCAGGCTGACTCGATTTCTGCATCTGTGCCTTGTTGTCCCGCGCCTCCAGTGCACTGACTTGGGCCGTGTATTTCTGGATCTTGGCCTGCCCCGCGGACGTCTTTCGGGAAGGGCACGATTCCCAATCGGCCAGCATGCGCCGGGCCTTTGCAAGCTCCGGGTCGGCCTGCGGCGACGGTACATGGGCGACGCCGACAACGGCATTGATCATGACTTTCCCCTCTTCGTACCGCGGACGCTTGAAGGTGCAGCCCGCCCCAAGCACCGTGATGCAGGCGCCATGGGCTCCCCAGTAAGTTCGCGCTAGCGGGGCTGGCGGTTACAGCTTGAATGGGCGATTTGCGTTTCCCACCCGCATTTATCGCCAAATGGTCTTGTCCAAATTCAGAACTACGTCATTTTTGCCCTGGATACCGAGCGGTGCCGTCATGCAAGCGGCACAAACCCCTTCAAGGTGCAACGCTCCGGGAACGAAGCCCGGACGGCTTGCCCGCTGGCCGAGCGGCGTCGAGCAAACGCCTCGGGATCTCCTGGGCCAGCAGGTCATACGCGGATCGAATCGCCGGGTTGCCCTTGATCTCCCGGTGCACCAGCAGCCAAAGCGGCAACGAGGGTCCCTTCAAGCTCGGCAGGAGTCGCTCGACCCCGATCAGCCGACTCCCCACGAAGACCGGCATCATGCCGATTCCCGCGCCTTCCTCGACCATGCGGTTGTAGACAAGCTGATCGTCACAGCGAACGGAAAACGCATCCCGGGTCAGTGCGAGACCGACCGCCTGCAGCCCGCGGATGATCGAGTCGTCCGCGTCCATGCCGACCAGATCGTGGTGCGACAGGTCCGCCAGTCGGTTCGGACGGCCACGCCGCTGGATATACGCCGTGGCGGCAAATGCCCCGATCGGCAGTTCCCCGAGCCGGCGCCCGATGACCGTGGCTTGCGTTGGTCGAATCATGCGCAAGGCGATATCCGCTTCCCGGCGCAGCAGATTGCTGACCGCGTTGGACGCCACCAGATCGATGTCGATGCCAGGATGCCGCAGGCGCATCTGCGTCAGGCAGGGCGGTAGGAGATGGAACGCCATGGCCGCGCTGGCGGAGATCCGCACCGAGCCGCGCGTCGATTCCGCCTTGCTGCGCAGGCTGGATTCGACGGCGCCGGCTGCCTGGGCCATTTGCCGCGCGGCGTCGACGATCGCGCGGGCGGCCTCGGTGGGCAGCAGCCCCCGGCCGGTACGCTCGAACAAGGGTACGCCCAGTTGCGATTCGAGCTCGGCGATCTGCCTCGAGAGCGTCGGCTGGTGCGTGCCCAGCCGCTTGGCGGCGCCCAGCAGGCTGCCCGCGTCGATGACGGCGAGGAAGCTGCGAAGCAGCGTCCAGTCGAGTCGATCGGTTGATATCATTTTTGCATATCAGAATTGATGCGATATGCAATTGTAAATAATTGGCGCGACCGCCATGATGATTCCGCCAATCTCAAAGGAGGCGTCATGAGCGACATCCCCAAGTTCCGCCATCGAATCCCCGCCGTGCTGGCCGTCGCGTCCGCGCTCGGCATCGCACCGGCACGTGCGGCCCAAGTGCAGTCGATGGCCCAGATAGAAATCAACGCGCCGGCAGATCGCGTATGGCGATTGTTGACCCAGATAGACGGGTGGCCAAAGTGGAATCCGGCAGTCGATTCCTCGGTGCTGCAGGGCCCGCTTGGCAAGGGATCCATCTTCGTCTGGAAGTCCAAGGGATTTACCGTGACCTCCACCCTGCAGGACGTGGAGCCGCTCCGCCGGCTCAGCTGGACCGGCGCCGCTTTCGGGACACGGGCATTCCATTCCTGGGATTTGAGGGAGCGCGATGGCCACGTCGTCGTGAGCACCTTCGAGAGTTTCGACGGCTGGGTGCCATGCTTGTTCAGCAGAGCGATGCAAAAGACACTCGACGACACGCTGCCCGCATGGCTGCAGGCCTTGAAGACGGCCGCGGAGCGCGGCACGTGAGGCAATCGGCCGGGCCAGGGCGTGGCCCGTGGTCCGGCCGGCCATGCCGCTGGCTACCTTGCGAAGATCTCTCGGAGCGTATCCAGCGCGGCTGTCGGCGTCTTGGCGGATACGGTACCGGTTCGCCACGGGCGCAAGCACCGCCCTACCAGAGATGGATGCGCTTCTCCGGGGGCAGGTACATCTTGTCGCCGGGTTTCACGTCGAACGCCTGGTAGAACGCCGCCTGGTTCATTTCCGGCAGCAGTCCGCGGAATTGGATCGGCGAATGCGGGTCCGACTTTATGTAGACGATCTCCTGGTTGTCGCGCACCTTGCCGCGCCACGCCTGTGCCCAGCCCATGAAAAAGCGCTGGTCGCCGGTGAGCCCGTCGATCACCGGCGCCGGGCTGCCGTGCAGCGATAGGTGGTATGCCTTGTAGGCGATGGCCAGGCCGGAGTTGTCGGCGATGTTTTCTCCCAGGGTCAGTTCGCCGTTGATCGGGTAGCCCGGCAGCGGCGCGTACGCCGAGTACTGCTGCACCAGCCCCTTCGTGCGTTCCTTGAAGCGTTCGAGGTCGGCCGGCGTGAACCAGCCCGGTGGTTCGAGCAGATTTCCCGCGCCGTCGTACTGGCTGCCCTCGTCGTCGAATCCGTGGCTGATCTCGTGCCCGATCACGGCGCCGATGGCGCCGTAATTGGCCGCATCATCGGCCCGGGGGTTGAAGAAAGGCGGACGCAATATGGCGGCCGGAAAAACGATCTCGTTCTTCTCCGGTTCGTAGTAGGCGTTGACGGTGGGCGGGGTCATCTCCCATTCGGTCCGGTCGATCGGCTGCCCGAGCTTGGCCAGATTGCGGTCGTACTCGAACGCCTGCGCCCGCCGGACGTTGCCCAGCAGATCGGCGCGGGAAATCTCGAGCGCGCCGTAGTCGCGCCAGCGATCCGGGTAGGCGATCTTCGTGGTGAAGCGGGCGAGCTTTTCCTGCGCCCGCTTGCGCGTCTGCGGGCCCATCCAGTCGAGCGTATCGATGTCCTCCTTGTAGGCGGCGAGCAGGTTCTGCACCAGCTGCTGCATGCGCACCTTGGACTCCGGCGGAAAGTACTGCGCCACGTACAGGCGGCCCAGGCCTTCGCCGATCGAGGCATTGACGAGGCGAATTCCGCGCTTCCAGCGCGCCTCGTTCTGCTTCACCCCGCGCAGCGCGGTGCCATAGAAGGCGAAGCGCTCGTCGACGAAGGCCTTGCCCAGGTAGGGCGCACTGTCGCTCAGCAGGTGCCAGCGGAAATAGGCCTTCCAGGTCGCCAGCGGTGTCGCCTGCACCAGCTTGGCAAGATCGGTGAAGTAGCTGGGCTGGCTGACGACGAGGTAATCGGTCTTGCCCGCGACGCCCGAGGCGCTCAGGTAGGCGTTCCAGTCGTAGCCCGGAGCAAGGCGCGGCAACGCGGTGAACCCGACCTTGTTGTAGGTCTTCTGCGGATCGCGGTTCTGCACCTTGGTCCACTGCACCCTTGCCAGCGCCGTCTCGAGCGCCACGATGTCCCGGGCATTGCCGGCAGCGGACCCGTCTGCGGCGAGCGCCAGCATCCGCTCCACATGCTGCTGGTACTGCGCCCGGATCCTGGCGAGCGCGGGGTCCGGCTTGAGGTAGTAGTCGCGATCGGGCATCCCGAGGCCGTCCTGCGAGATGTCGAACACATACTTGGAGGAATCCCTTGCATCCTGGTGGACCTGCACGGCGTACGGAGCAACGACGCCGATCCGATTGAAATGGGCGATCAGCGCCGGGATATCGGCCTTGCTCGACAAGGCGTCGATCCGCGCGAACTCGGCCTGCAGCGGAGCGAGGGCCGCCTTCTCCACGCCGGCCTCGTCGATGAAACTCGCGTAGAGGTCGGCGATCTTCTGCTGGTCGGGATCGGCCGGATCGGCGCCGGCCTGGAGTTTCTCGACGATGGTGCGCAACTGTTCCCGCGCCTGGTCGGCGAGGATGTCGAACACGCCGTAGCGGCTCTTGTCGGCAGGAATCTCGGTGGCGGCCAGCCACTTGCCGTTGGTATAGCGGTACAGATCGTCCTGCGGGCGCACGGACGTGTCGACGTATTGCAGATCGATGCCCGAGCCCAGCGGGGCATCCGCGACCTGCGCGGGGCCCGTGGCAGCCGCCCGGGCCGCAGCGCCGGCGCCAACGAGCGCGCCGGCGCCCACGGCTGCACAGAGCAATCGCTTGATCGAAACCATGTCTGCTCCCCGGCCATGCCTGGCCCCCGCGCTGCCATTTTGTCAGAAATCAAGCGTACGCCTGCATCATCAACGGCGGTACCCTGCTGACCCGCACGCGAGCACCCGCGCGAATACCAAGGACAAGGGGACGATTCCCGCTATCCCCGGTCGATTGCCACGGCAACCGAGCCGAGCTAATCTCGCGGCGGTCTGTTCAACCGCATGGCGGGTGGCGTGCCTTCAAGCACCGTATCGGCAAGTTCGCGGCGCACGGCATCGGATGATGCCGGCGCCGCCGTGCGCATCCTGCAGATCCTGCTGCAAGGCATCGGGGTCGCCGCGGCGTTTCGCGTCGGCGACGGACCCGTCCACAGCGTCGGCAGCGGCGCGCCGGCATTCACGCTGGTGCTGCGCGACCCTGCCGCATTGCGCAAGCTGCTGCTGGGCGCCGACGCCCTCTCGCTGGCCGACGCCTACATCCATGATCGCATCGACTTCGAGGGCGATTTCTTCGCGGCGCTGGCGCTCAAGAGCCACTTCCGTGCGCTGCGCCTGGGCCTGCGCGAGCGCGCCATCCTGCTGCGCGAATCGCTGCGCCTGCCGCGTGCGCCGGCCGCGCTGCCGCCGGCGGCCGAGGGCGTCGACGCCAGCAAGGTCTTTCGCCACCAGCATTCGCGCAGCAGCGACCGGCAGGCGATCGCGTTCCACTACGACGCCTCCAACCGCTTCTACCGCTTGTGGCTCGATGCGCAGATGGTGTACTCGTGCGGCTACTTCGAAACGCCGGACGACCCCATCGACCAGGCGCAGGCCGGCAAGCTGGACCTCATCTGCCGCAAGCTGCGCCTGGCCCCGGGCGAGCGCTTTCTCGACATCGGCTGCGGCTGGGGCGCCCTGGTGTGCTGGAGCGCGCGCCGCTATGGCGTGCGCGCCCACGGCATCACGCTGAGCCGCCAGCAACTCGAGCACGCGCGCCAGCGCATCGCGGCCGAAGGGCTGCAGCACCTGGTCAGCGTCGAGCTGTGCGACTACCGCGACCTGCAGGGGGAAGCCGTGTACGACAAGGTCGCCAGCGTCGGGATGTTCGAGCATGTCGGGCTGGCCAACCTGCCCACCTACCATGCGACCGTGCATCGCGTGCTGCGCCCCGGCGGGCTCTTCCTCAACCATGGCATCACCCGCGACGAGGAGGGCTGGAAGAAAACGCCGGAGACGCAGTTCATCAACCGCTACGTTTTTCCGGACGCCGAGATCGACCTGGTGGGCAACATCCAGCGCGGCATGGAGCTGGCCGGCTTCGAGATCCATGACGTGGAGGGCTTGCGCATGCACTACGGCCTGACCCTGCGCCACTGGGTGCGCCGGCTGGAGGCGACGCACGAGCAGGCCGTGCAGGAGGTGGGCGAGACGCGCTACCGCCTCTGGCGCCTGTACATGGCAGCATGCGCACTGCAATTCGAGGACGGGGCGATGCGCGTGTACCAGATCCTCGCCTCGCGCACGGCGGCCGGCCCGGCGCCGGTCCCGCTTACCCGGCGCTATCTCTACGCTTGAGGCCTACGCGGGAAGCGCGCCGTGCGCGCAGGGATGCCGGTTCTTGCTGGGGGCGGCGGCCGCGGCACGAGCTCAAGGCTTGGGCTTGCGGAACTTGAGCACGAAGTTGTCGGCCTCGCCGATCGCGAGGTACTTGTCGCGGTCCTTGTCCTTGAGCGCCAGGGTCGGCGGCAGGGTCCATACGCCCTTGGGCCAGTCCTTGGTGTCGCGCGGGTTGGCGTTGATCTCCGACGAAGCGACCAGTTCGAACCCGGCCTTGCGCGCCAGTTCGATCGTGTAGTCCTGGCGCACGTAGCCGTTGTCGGCCTTGGGGTCCTGCGGTACGTCGTTGCGGCCGCGGTGCTCCTCGATGCCCAGCACGCCGCCGGGCTTGAGCGCGCGGTAGAAGCCGTCGAGCGCCGCCTGCGCGTAGCCGGCGTCCATCCAGTTGTGCAGGTTGCGGAAGGTCAGGACGAGGTCGGCGGTGCCGGGTGGCGCGACCGTGAAGTGATCGACGCCCAGCTCCGTGAGCGTGATCTTGCCGTACGTCGCCGGATCGGCCGCCAGCTTCTGGCGGAAGCTGTCCTTGCCGGGTTCGGGCGCCTCCGGGTCCTTGGGGGGTGGCACGGCCACGTAGTACGTGCCGGCGGCCTTCAGGTACGGGGCCAGGATCTCGGTCCAGTAGCCCCCGCCCGGGCTCACCTCGACCACGGTCATGTCCGGGCGCAGGCCGAAGAACTCGAGCTCCGCCTGCGGGTGGCGCACGGCATCGCGCTTGACGAAGGCCGGGCTGCGCTGGGGGCCGCCTAGGGCCGCCAGCAGGGCGGCATCGGCGGCGCGGGCCGCGGACAGCGGCGCCAGGACGAGGGACAGGGCCAGCGGGGCGATGGCCAGCAGCGCGTGTTTTTTCATGGTTGCTCCGGCAGCGGAATCGGGGTGGACTGAGCGGCGACGCGCTGGGACCGGCGTGCGCGCCACCTCACTGCGCCGGATTCTTGCATGAACCGCCGCGCACCGGCGCCCGGGGGGCTGGATCCGATGCCGTACACTGCGCCCGCGGCGCGCTTTGGAGCACGGAGACCGCGCCGGCCGGTGCCCGCGCACGCCGGCCGGCGCTCCGGCCCCGCGCCCCATCCCGCAGCAAACAGGCAGTGATATTCCATGGCCGGTCCAGCCATCGACCCCCGCTCCGCGGCGCCCGGAACACACCCGGCCGGCGCACTGCGCCGCACCGACTTCGACTTCGCGCTGCCCGCCGAGCTGATCGCCCAGCATCCGGCGCAGCGGCGCGAGGATGCGCGCCTGCTGCACGTGCTGCCCGGGCGCCTCGAGGACCTGCGCATCCCCGACCTGCTGCGCCAGTGCGCGCCGGGCGACGTGCTCGTGCTCAACGACACGCGCGTGATCAAGGCCCGACTGCGCGGGGAAAAGAGCAGCGGCGGCCGGATCGAGGTGCTGATCGAGCGCGTGCTCTCGCCGCGGCGTGCGCTCGCGATGCTGCGCACCAGCCATACGCCCAGGGACGGGCTGCGCTTTCACGTCCGGGCCGCCGCGGCCGGCCCTGCCTGGGGCGCGACGGTGCTCGGGCGCGAGGACGACCTGTTCGTTCTCGAGTTCGACGACGCGCTCGACGCGGTGCTGGAGGCCGCCGGCGAAGTGCCGCTGCCGCCCTACATCCACCACGCACCGGCGGCCGAGGACGCCGCGCGCTACCAGACGGTATACGCGCGCAGCCCCGGCGCCGTCGCCGCCCCGACCGCCGGACTGCACCTGAGCGAGGACCTGCTCGCGCAACTGCAGGCGCAGGGCGTCGACATCGCCTACCTGACCCTGCACGTCGGCGCCGGCACCTTCCAGCCGCTGCGCGTCGAGCGGGTGGACGAGCACCGCATGCACAGCGAGCGCTACGTGGTGCCGGCGCGCACCGCGGCGATGGTCAACGAGGCGCGCGACCAGGGGCGGCGCATCCTCGCCGTGGGCACGACCAGCGTGCGTGCGCTCGAGTCGAGCATGCGCGATGGGCGCCTGCAGGCCGGCAGCGGCGAGACGCGGCTGTTCATACTGCCGGGCTTTCGCTTCCAGTGCGTCGACCGCCTGCTCACCAATTTCCACCTGCCCGGCTCGACGCTGCTCATGCTCGTGGCCGCATTCGCCGGCATGGAGCGCATGCGCAGCGCCTATGCGCACGCGGTGGCGCAGCGCTATCGCTTCTTCAGCTACGGCGACGCCATGCTGCTGGAGAGCGCGTGAGCGCGCTCCCGGCCGGGGCGCTGCCGCGCGTGCGCTTCGAGCGGCTGTCGGGCGACGGCGCGGTGCGGCGCGGACGCCTGCACCTGGCCCATGGCACCATCGAGACGCCCGCTTTCATGCCCGTGGGTACCTATGGACGGTCAAGGCCATGATGCCGGGCGAGCTGCGCGCGCTGGGCGCGCAGGTGGTCCTGGGCAACACCTTCCACCTGTGGTTGCGGCCCGGCATCGAGGTCATCGGCCGCCACGGCGGCCTGCACGGCTTCATGGGCTGGCCCCATCCCATCCTCACCGATTCCGGCGGCTTCCAGGTCTTTTCCCTGGGGGCGCTGCGCAAGGTGGCCGAGGACGGGGTGCGCTTCCGCTCGCCGATCGACGGCGCGGCGCTGCTGCTCACGCCCGAGGAATCGATGCGCGTGCAGACCGCGCTCGACTCCGACATCGCGATGATCTTCGACGAGTGCACGCCATACTGGATCGAAGGCAAGGGGATCGAAGGCAAGCGGATCGCCGGCAAGGCGGTCGACCCGGCCCCGCCCGCCGGCGGCGCGGCACCGGAGCCGGAAGCGCAAACGGAGCCGGCGACGCGCGCGCGCCCGGGCCGGCCGGCCACGCACGCCGAGGCCGAGGCCTCGATGGAACTGTCGCTGCGCTGGGCCCGGCGCAGCCGAACCGAGTTCGACCGGCTGGGCAACACGAATGCGCTGTTCGGCATCGTCCAGGGCGGCATGTATACCGATCTGCGCGCGCGCTCGGCCGCGGGCCTGATCGACATCGGCTTCGACGGCTACGCGATCGGCGGCCTGTCGGTGGGCGAGCCCAAGGCGCAGATGCTGCGCGTGCTCGAATACAGCGCGCAGCTGCTGCCGGCGGACCGCCCGCGCTACCTGATGGGTGTGGGCACGCCCGAGGACCTGCTGTGCGCGATGGAGGCCGGCATCGACATGCTCGACTGCGTGCTGCCCACCCGAAACGCGCGCAACGGCTGGTTGTTCACGCGCCACGGCGACATCAAGATCCGCAACGCCGTGCACCGCGACGACCCCCGGCCGCTCGACCCCGAATGCACCTGCGCCTGCTGCCGCGGATTCTCGCGTGCCTACCTGCACCACCTGCAGCGCGCCAACGAGATCCTCGGGGCCCGGCTCAACACGATCCACAACCTGCACTACTACCTCGACCTGATGGCGCGTGCCCGCCAGGCCATCGACGAGGGCCGCTTCGCCGCGTTTGCACGCGACGAGCGGGCGTGCCGGTCGGGTAGCGGTCCACCGCTATAATCCGCGGTTTTGCCGCCTCGCAGCAGAGCGTCGGCACAGCGTCGGCACAGTGTCCGCGGCCCCGTGCTGGCGCCGGCGGGCCCACGGATGAGCCGGCCGCCGGGCCTGCGCCGCGCCGCAGCACGAATCCACCGCAGGGAGTTGTCACATGTTCTTCATTTCCGACGCCTACGCGCAGGGCGCACCGGGGCCCGAAAACGGGTATCTGCCGATGATCGTCCTGGGCGGCCTCTTCGTGTTCATGTACTTCACCGTCCTGCGCCCGCAGACCAAGCGCGCACGCGAGCTCAAGGCGATGAACGATGCGCTGGCCAAGGGCGACGAGGTCGTCACCAGCGGCGGCGTGGTCGGTCGCATCACCGACATCTCCGACCAGTACATCACGCTGCAGGTGGGCAGCGTGGGCGACAAGGCGGTCGCGCTGGCGGTACAGCGCAGCGCGGTACAGACGCTGCTGCCCAAGGGAACGATGAAGTCCCTGTAACCGCAGTACCTGCAATGCAGGCCCTCCCAGGAAACGCCGCCCGGCCCGACCATGAACCGCTATCCGCTCTGGAAATACCTGATCATCGTCGCCGCGCTGGCGTTCGGCGTGATCTACACCATCCCCAATTTCTACGGCGAGTCGCCGGCCGTCCAGGTGGCCTCGATCAAGGCCACGGTGCACGCCGATACGGCCCTGCTGAGCCGGGTGGAACAGAGCCTGAAGCAGGCCGGTATCGCGCAGCAGGGCATGAGCCTGGACGTGATCGGGCAGAATCCGACCATCCGCGTGCGCTTTGCCGACAACGACGCCCAGGAGCGGGCGAGCAAGCTGCTCGACACGCAGCTCAACCCCGACCGCGCCGACCCGGCCTACGTGATCGCGCCCAACCGCCTCTCGAGCACGCCGGGCTGGATGCAGCGCATCCACGCGCTGCCGATGTACCTGGGCCTGGACCTGCGCGGCGGGGTGCACTTCCTGATGCAGGTCGACCTGGACGAGGCGATCAACAAGCGGCTGCAGTCGCTCGAGGGTGACCTGCGCACGCTGCTGCGCGACAAGGACGTGCGCCATTCGGGCATCCAGCGCAGCGGCGAGCGCCTGGAGATCCGTTTTCGCGACGTGGCGACGCGCAGCCAGGCGCAGGCGGTGATCCGCGACGCCAACAGCGACCTCGCGCTGCAGGACGGCGGCACCGATGCCGATCCCCTGCTCATCGTCACGCTGCTGCCGGCCGCGCGGGCGGCCGTCCAGGACAACGCCCTCAAGCAGAACATCACGACCCTGCGCAACCGCATCAACGAGCTCGGGGTCGCCGAGCCGGTGATCCAGCAGCAGGGCGCGGACCGGGTGGTGGTCGAGCTGCCGGGCGTGCAGGACACGGCGCGGGCCAAGAACATCATCGGCCGCACCGCCACGCTGGAGGCGCGCCTGGTCGATGTCAGCGCCGACGGCCTGGCCGCGACCAACGGCGCCGTACCGCCGCCGTTCGGCTCGGAGCGCTTCACGATCGGCCGCGGCACGCCCGTCGTGCTCAAGAAGGACGTCATCTTCTCCGGCCAGCAACTGCAGGGCGCGCAGGCCACGTTCGACGAGAACCAGAGCGCGGCGGTGTCGATCGAACTCACCGAAGCGGCCGGCCGCATCATGCGCCAGGTGACGCGCGAGAACCTCAACAAGCCGATGGCGGTGGTCCTGTTCGAGCGCGGCCGCGGCGAGGTGCTGACGGTGGCCAACATCAAGGGCGAATTCGGCTCGCGCTTCCAGATCACCGGCCTGGGCACCACGCAGACCGCCAACGACCTGGCGCTGCTGCTGCGCGCCGGCGCGCTGGCCGCGCCGATGCAGATCATCGAGGAGCGCCTGATCGGGCCGAGCCTGGGAGCGGCTAACATCGAGGCGGGTTTCCGCTCCACCGAATTCGGCTTCGCCGCCGTATCGGCCTTCATGATCGTCTACTACCTGGTCTTCGGCGCCGTCTCGGTGCTCTCGCTGGCGGTGAACCTGCTGCTGCTGGTGGCCATCCTGTCGCTGCTGCAGGCCACGCTGACGCTGCCCGGCATCGCGGCCATCGCGTTCACGCTGGGCATGGCCATCGACGCCAACGTGCTGATCAACGAGCGCATCCGCGAGGAACTGCGCAAGGGCACCGCGCCCCAGCAGGCGATCGCGCAGGGCTACGAACGCGCGTTCGCCACGATCCTCGACTCCAACGTCACCACGCTGATCGCGGGCGTGTTCCTGTTCATGCTCGGGTCCGGCCCGGTGCGGGGCTTCGCGGTGGTGCACGTGCTGGGCATCCTGACCTCGATCTTCTCCGCGGTGTTCTTCTCGCGCGGCATCGTCAACCTGCTGTACGGCTCGCGCCGGCGGCTGCAGTCGGTGGCGATCGGCCAGATCTGGCGTCCGGCCGGCGCATCGGCGCGCGGCTAGCCACCACGACCCTCGACGGAGCAGGACATGGAGTTCTTCCGCATCACCCGCACCATTCCGTTCATGCGCTACGCGCTGGTCTTCAACGTGATCTCGCTGATCACGTTCCTGACGGCCGTCGGCTTCCTGGCGTTCCGCGGCCTGAACCTGTCGATCGAATTCACCGGGGGCACGGTCATGGAGGTCGCGTTCCGTGCCCCGGCCGACCTCGATGCGATCCGCAGCGCGATCGCCGCACGCGAATCGGGCGAGTTCCAGGTACAGCGCTTCGGCACGGCGCAGGACGTGCTGATCCGCCTGCCGGCGCGCGCCGGCTTCACTTCCGGCCAGCAGGCCGAGCAGGTGTTCACCGCGCTCACCTCCGCCCCCGCGGCCGGCGAGGCGCCGGCCTGCGCGGCGCTGCACACGGATGAGGCCAGGCTGGTGCAGCTGCCGCCGGAACAGCGCACGCCCGAGGTCTCCGCGCCGGTGGTCGACGCGCGCCGCACGCTGGCCGGCCAGTGCACCGAGCTGCGCCGGGTCGAGTATGTCGGGCCGCAGGTCGGCTCGGAGCTGGCGCAGGATGGCGGCGAGGCCCTGCTCATGGTGGTGCTGGGCATCGCCATCTACCTGGCGGTGCGCTTCGAAAAGAAGTTCTCGGCGGCCGCCATCATCGCCAACCTGCACGACGTGGTGCTGGTGATCGGCATGTTCTCGATATTCCGCTGGGAATTCTCGCTGCCCGTGCTGGCCGCGGTGCTGGCCGTGCTGGGCTACTCGGTCAACGAATCGGTGATCATCTTCGACCGGGTGCGCGAGCACTTCCGCACCATGCGCAAGGCCAGCGTGGTCGAGGTCATCGACTCGGCCATCACCGCCACGATCTCGCGCACCATCATCACCCACGGGGCGACGCTGACGATGACCGTGACGATGCTGATCTTCGGCGGCCCGGCGCTGCACAACTTCGCGCTGGCCCTGACCCTGGGCATCGTCTTCGGCGTCTACTCCTCGGTGTTCGTCGCCGCCGCCATCGCCAAGTACCTGGGCGTGCAGCGCTCCGATCTCGTGCGTGCACCCAAGGACGATCGCGCCACCATCGTCTCGCCGTGAGCCGCTGAGCGTGCCGCCGGGCCGGTACCCGGCGGCAGCCATCGAACCGCCACCACCGATCCGCCGATGCAAGCGCCGCCCGCCAGCGACACGATCCGCGTCTGGGACCTGCCCACGCGCCTGTTCCACTGGTCGCTGGTGGCCTGCATCGCCGCGGCCTGCGTCAGCGCCCACCGCGATGGCGAGGCGGCCCTGCGCCTGCACTTTCTCAGCGGCTACGCGGTGCTGGCCCTGGTGGGCTTTCGCCTGCTCTGGGGCTTTGCCGGGCCGCGCTACGCCCGTTTCGCCCAGTTCGTGCGCGGCCCGGTGGCGACGCTGCGCTACGCCGCGGGGCTGCTGCACGCGCGCCGCGGCAGCGCCTATCCGGGGTATCCGGGGCACAACCCGCTGGGCGCCGTATCGGTGCTGGCCTTGCTCGCGCTGTGCGCGGTGCAGGCGGGCAGCGGCCTGTTCGCCAACGACGAGATCGCCAGCGAGGGCCCGCTGGCGCATTTCGTGTCGGCCGCTGCGGTGGCGCGCAGCGGCGCCATCCACAGCTGGGGCGAGATCGCGATCTACGCGCTGGTCGCGCTGCACGTGGTCGCGATCGCCTTCTACCGCCTGGCCAAGGGCGAGGACCTGCTGCGCGCGATGATCACCGGCACCAAACCCGCCGGCCCCGGGGCGCCGGACGCGCGGGCACCGGAGCCGGTCGAGGACGGCGCACCGGTGCGGCTGCGCGCGGCCTTGCTGCTGGGGCTGGCGGTTGCGCTGGTGGGGTATGTGGTGAACCTGGGCTAGCCGAACGCGCACCGCGCAACTCCACTCTCCCGCGCGTAGCGCGGGAGAGTGGGGGGTCAGGCGCGCTCAGTGCTTCTTGCGGTAGTCGTCGTGGCAGTTCTTGCAGGACTTGCCGGCATCGCCCCACGCGGTGCGGATCGCGCCGACGTCGCCGGCCCGGGCCGCGGCATCGAGCTTGCCGATGCGATCTTCCATCTCGCCGGCGAGCTTCTTGAAGCGCTCCTGCTCGGTCCAGATCTCCGGCTTGGCGGCGGTGTCGCCGACGTCAGTGGTGCCGGGGATGAAGGCCTCGAACGGCAGGGCCTTGAGCGCCTGCAGCAGCGTCGCGCTCGCGCGGATGGCGTCGAGGTCGGGCTTGCCCGCGTCGAGCTGGACCTTGATGCGCTTGAAGTGGTTGCCGATCAGCGTGAACGCCGACTGCCGGTACTCGACCGCGTCCTCGGGCTTGGCGAACTGGGCCCAGCCGGGCACCGAAACGAACATGGACAGCAGCAGCAAACCCTTGAGTATCCCCTTCACCGTCGATCTCCTTTCAGGTCGTGGAAAACACGCGCATGCGATTTCGCCGTGCAGGATGCCAGGGCGTCATGACGGCCTTGTAAAGCGTACCGCGCCCCCGGCCGCCCGATCAGCAGCGCCGGGCCAGTTCGGCCGCCTTGCCGATGTAGGTCGCCGGTGTCAGCGCCAGCAGGGCCTGGCGCTCGGACTCGGGGATGGGCAGCGTGCGGATGAAATCGTGCAGCCCGGCCCGGTCGATGCCGCGCCCGCGCGTCAGGGCCTTGAGCTTCTCGTACGGTTCGGGGACGCCGTGACGGCGCATGACCGTCTGCACCGCCTCGGCGAGCACCTCCCAGGCCTGGTCGAGGTCGGCGGCCAGGGCGGCCGGATCGACCTCGAGCTTGTCCAGGCCGCGCAGGCAGGCATCGTAGGCGAGGCGGCAGTGGCCGAAGGCCACGCCGAGGTTGCGCAGCACCGTCGAATCGCTCAGGTCGCGCTGCCAGCGCGAGACCGGCAGCTTGTCGGAGAAATGGCGCAGCAGCGCGTTGGCGATGCCCAGGTTGCCCTCGGAGTTCTCGAAGTCGATCGGATTGACCTTGTGCGGCATGGTCGAGGAGCCGACCTCGCCAGCGCGCAGGCGCGGCCGGAAGTACCCCAGCGCAATGTAGCCCCACAGGTCGCGGTCCAGGTCGAGCAGCACCGTGTTGGCGCGCGCCAGCGCGTCGAAGAGCTCGGCCATCCAGTCGTGCGGTTCGATCTGGATGGTGTGGGTGTTGAACTCCAGCCCCAGCGCCTCGACGATGCCGCGCGCGAACGACTCCCAGTCGACCTGCGGCGCGGCGGCCAGGTGCGCGTTGAAATTGCCGACCGCGCCGTTCATCTTGGCGCGCGGAGCCACGGCCGCGACCGCCGCGATGGCGCGCGCCAGGCGCTGGGCCACGTTGGCCAATTCCTTGCCCACCGTCGTGGGCGTGGCCGGTTGCCCATGGGTGCGGGCCAGCATGGCCACGCCGGCGTGTTCGTGGGCCAGCGCACGCAGGCGCGCATGAATGGCGCCCAGGTCGCGCAGCAGCAGTTCGCGGCCCTCGCGCAGCATCAGCGCATGGGCGACATTGTTGATGTCCTCGGACGTGCACCCGAAGTGGATGAACTCGCCGGCCGCCTGCAACGCGGGCAGGCGCTGCTGGTGCTGACGGATCCAGTACTCCACCGCCTTGACGTCGTGGTTGATGCGCGACTCGATCTGCTTGACCTGTGCGCAGTCGGCCACGCTGAAATCGCGCGCCAGCGCCCGCAGCGCCGCGGTGGTGGCGGTGTCCAGCGGCGCCAGTTCGGCCATGCCCAGGCCCGCCAGGCCGATCAGCCATTCGATCTCGACGCGCACGCGCGCGCGCATGAAGGCGAACTCGGAGAACACGGCGCGCAGGTCGGCCGCCAGGCGCGCATAGCGGCCATCGAGCGGGGAGATCGCCGTCAGCGGCGACAGATCCAGCGGTGCCGCCGGGGCCTGTTCGGGATTCACGATCGCGGGATTCAAGATAGAGATGGCGGCAGCCGCAGCGGAAGCTCCGGCAAGCCGGGACGCGGCGCGATTACCATCTATTGGGACCGCCGTTGCAGTTTAGCATCGGCATGCCGGCGTGACATCGACACTCCGGATGCAGCGGATATACTCGTCCCGTGTCAGCGTGGCCTCCCCGGGCCGCCCGGCACGGGTGCCCTTGGGTACCCGCTTGCCTCCGATCCCCCCTACCCCGCCGGCCGACCCCGAATTCATGTTCCGTAATCTGCGCCTCCTCGCCTCGCCCACCAGCCCCTACGCCCGCAAGGTGCGCATCGTCATGTCGGAAAAGCGCATCGAATGCGAACTCGAGATGACCGACGTGTGGTCGGCCGATTCGTTGATCTCCCGCTACAACCCGCTGGGCAAGGTGCCCTGCCTCATCATGGATGACGGCGGCGCGGTGTTCGATTCGCGCGTGATCGTCGAGTACCTCGACATGCTGACCCCGGTGGGCCACCTGATCCCGGGCAGCGGCCGCCAGCGCGTCGAGGTGCGCACCTGGGAGGCGCTCGCCGACGGCATCATCGATGCGCTGGTGCTCGTGCGCCTGGAGCATGCCCAGCGCCCGGCCAGCCATCGGCTGCAGCCCTGGATCGACCGCCACGTCGCCAAGGCGATCGGCGGCCTGGAGGCCGCCGCGACGGCGCTGGCCGACCGGACGTGGTGCAACGACGAGCGCTTCACGCTCGCCGACATCGCGCTCGGCGTCGCGCTGGGCTACCTGGATTTCCGCTTCGCCGAGATACCCTGGCGCGAAAACCATCCGAACCTGGCGCGGCACTACGAGAAACTGGCGGCGCGGCCTAGCTTCATGGAGACCGCGCCGCCGCTCGGGTAGGCGCCTGCCCCTCCGGCGCAAACCCTCTCCCGCCCTCTCCCGCGAGCGGGAGCGGGGGTTTCACTCGGCGGCGGTCCAGGTGCCGCTGGCGCCGCCGCGCTTCTCCAGCAACCGCACCTCGCCGATGACCATGCCGCGGTCGATCGCCTTGCACATGTCGTAGATCGTCAGCAGGCCGATCTGCACGGCGGTCAGGGCTTCCATCTCCACGCCGGTGGGTGCCACGGTGGCCACGACGACCGTGCACACGACGCGTTGCGGCGCGAGCGCGAAGTCGACGCGGATGCTGCTGATCGGTATCGCGTGGCACAGCGGGATCAGGTCGGCCGTGCGCTTGGCGGCCATGATGGCCGCGACGCGGGCTATGCCCAGGACATCGCCCTTGCCGGCGCTTCCCGTGCGGATCACCTCCAGGGTCGCCGGCAGCACGTGGATGGCGCCGCTGGCGCGCGCCTCGCGCGCGGTGCTGGCCTTGGCGCCGACGTCGACCATGTGCGCCTGGCCATTGCCGTCGAAGTGCGTGAGCCCCGGTTTGGCGTCGGCCATGCAGGTCCTTGTAACGATTGCAAACAATTGTGCGGACGACGCGCGCGCACGGGGCCGCCGGCAGGCCCGCCCGGGGGAACCAAGTGCGGCGGGGGATATCATACTAATCCCTGTTCCAGACTCGCATCCCCCCGGGATTTGCGCCGCCCCCGTTGTCGCGAGCATCCGTCGTGAACCTCTTGCGTACCCCGTTGCGGACCACCTGCGCGCGCGCCTTGCGCCGCGCGGTGGTGCTGGCGATGAGCGCCCTGCTGCTCGCCGAGCCCGCGCTCAAGGCGCAGGAGCTGCCCACGCTCGGGGAGGCCGGCGGCGACGAACTCTCGCCGCTCGAGGAGCGCAAGTACGGCGAACAGATCATGCAGGAGTACGAGCGCCAGAGCCCGGAATACCTCGACGACCCCGAGACGATCGATTACATCAACCGCCTGGGCTACCAGCTGGTGGCGGCCAGCGCGGCGCGCCAGATCGCGTTCGAGTTCTTCATCATGCGCAATCCGTATTTCAACGCCTACGCACTGCCGGGCGGGTTCATCGCCGTGCACACCGCGACCATCCTGATGGCGCAGAGCGAATCGGAGCTGGCCTCGGTCATGGCGCACGAGATCGGCCACGTCCAGCAGCGTCACGTCGCCCGCTCGCTCGCCCATCAGCGCGATTCGGCGCTGATAGCGCTGGGCTCGGTGCTGCTGGCCCTGTTGGCTGCGCGCAGCGGCCAGGGCCAGGGCAGCGAGGCCGCGCTGGCGGTCGGGCAGGCGGCCGCGCTGTCGCGCCAGTTGAGCTTCTCGCGCGACAACGAGCGCGAGGCCGACCGCGTCGGATTCCAGATCCTGGTCGATGCCGGCTTCGATCCGCAGGGCATGGTCAACATGTTCTCGCGCATGGAAAACGGCACGCGCGCGTACTCGAGCATCGCGCCGGCCTACCTGCGCACCCACCCGATGGACGAGGAACGCATCGCCGACATGCAAGGCCGGGTGCAGAGCGCACGCACCCACCAGCACGCCGACAGCCTGGACTTCCAGCTGATCCGCGCGCGCCTGCGCGTGCTGCAGGACGAGTCGACCCAGGGGCTGCGCGACCAGCTGGCGAGCTTCACCGACCAGCTCGAGCACCACACCGGCCCCTCGGTCGCCGCGCTCGAGTACGGCATCGCGCTGGCCCAGATCAAGCTCAAGCGGTTCGCGCCCGCGCTGGAGGCGGCCCTGGCGGCGCGGCGCGCCACCGCCGAGCCCTCGGTCATCATGGACAACATCGTCACGCTGGCGCGCTACGAGGCGGCCGGCAACGACGCCGAGCGGGACGCGGCCCTCAAGCTGGCACAGGACACGACCGCGCATTTTCCGCTCTCGCGGCCGGCGGCCATGCAGTACACCGACCTGCTGCAGCGGGCCAAGCACCACGTGCAGGCCATAGCCTACCTGCGCGACCAGCTCGCGCTTTCGCACAGTGATCCGGATTTCTACAACTTCCTGGCCACCAGCTATGCGGCGCTCGACCAGAAGACGCTGCAGCACCAGGCCACGGCCGAACTCTATCTGCTGCTGGGTTCACCGCCGGCCGCGCTGGAGCAGCTGCAACTGGCGCAGAAGGTCGCCGATGCCGACTTCTACACGATGACCGAGGTGGACGCGCGCCTGCGGCAGGTGACGGCGATGGTGCGCGACCAGCGCGAGGAAGCCCGCAACAACCGCGGCCCATGACGCAAGACGCCTGCCGAAGGCGGGCAGGCGAGCGTGTGTCCAGGGCGCGGGTGTGCGCGGATTCTTCGTGGATGCGGCGCGGATCCGGCGTGGGTTCGGCGCGAGCCGAAGCCGGCAGCGTTCAGCGCGCCGGCAGTGGAGCGGGCGCGGACTGGAGCGCGCGGCTGACCTCGCCGGGTGCGGTCGCGAGCATTTCCTGGGGACGGCGCCCACCCAGGCGCGGATTGGGGGCGGCAAACCAGTTGCCCACGCGCAGGCTGTCCAGCGCGCCCAGCAGCGAAAGCGCCTGTTCCACCGCCGGGTGCGGACGGCCGCGATTGTCGAACTGGTAGCGCGGATACAGGTCGTGGATGGCGAAGATGCGGCCCTCGCGGGTCCAGCGCTGCACCGAATTGATGGCGGACTCCACCGCCTGGGGCGCGAAGCGGGGCGGCACCGACACACCGGCATCGAGGCATTCGCCGCTCAGCAGCAGGTGGGCGACTTCCTCGGCCGACAGCCAGGCGTTGCCCGCACGCGGGCGCTGCTGCCGGGGCGCCTCCTGGAAGCCGGCCTGGCCAGACGGCGATACCCCCCAAGATAGTGGGGTTACGGTTCCGCCCTGAACAAAGGCCTGCGACATGGTGTGCTTCTCCGGCTCGACATCGATGCTTGCGCCGCCGGTGGGCCCAGGTTTCGGGCCCGGGAACTGCGGCGGGGCTAACACATCGTCCCAAATAGAACGACGATGCCATTGTTCCCAAACCCCGCCTGGCGTCCTATCGTCCGTTCAGCCGAAAACGCCACCTATTCCTGCCAGCGCCCCGGCAGCCCGCGCCGGACCGGGTCACGGCAGCATCCGCGCCCGGTACCACTCGTGGAAATGCTGCATGCCGTCCTCCATCGGGCTCTGGTAGGGCCCGGAGGCGTCGTCCCCCCGGCACAGCAGCGCCAGGCGGCCGGCATCCATGCGCTGCGCGATCTCGTCGTCCTCCTTGCAGGTCTCCAGGTAGGCCGTCTGCTGGGCGTGGACGAACTCGCGCTCGAAGGCGGTGATCTCCTCCGGGTAGAAGAACTCGACGATATTGAGGGTCTTGCGCGGGCCCTGGGGCACGAGCGTGGACACGGTGAGGGTATGCGGATACCACTCGATCATCACGTTGGGGAAATACGTGAGCCAGATGGCGCCGAACGGCAGCGCGGCGCCATCCTGGTACTGCAGCAGCGCGCGGTGCCAGCGCTCGAACACCGGGCTTCCGGCCGAGCCGAGGCGCGCCGAGACCCCGACCGTCTGTACCGAGTAGTCCGGCCGCAGTTCCCAGGCCAGGTCCTCGCAGGTGACGAACTGCCCGAGCCCGGGGTGGAAGGGCTGGACGTGGTAGTCCTCGAGATAGACCTCGACGAAGGTCTTCCAGTTGTAGTCGCAGGAATGGAGCTCGACGCGGTCCAGCGCGTAACCCGTGAAGTCGAGTTCGGCCGCACGCCCCAGGCCGGCCAGGTCGGACGCGACATCGCGCGGCCGCTGCTCGAACAGCAGGCCATTCCATTCCTGCAGCGGAAAGTTGGGCAGGTCCAGGCAGGGATCACGGGCAAATTGCGGCGCACCGAGCAGCTTGCCGCCCGGACTGTAGGTCCAGCGATGGATCGGGCAGACGATGCTGCCGCCGGCAGCGGTCGAGTTGGCCAGCAGCGAACCGCGGCCGCGGCAGATGAGCGCCTGGCGGTGGCGGCAGACGTTGGAAACGAGTTCGATGCCCTGCGGCGTGTGCACCAGCACGCGTCCTTCGCCCTCCTGGGGCAGCGCGTAGTAATCGCCTACCTCGGGCACCGCCAGGCGATGCCCGAGGTAGCGTGGACCCTGGCGGAAGAGGATCTCCTGCTCGCGTGCGAACAGGGCCTCGTCGAAGTAGGCGCCCACGCCGAGCGGGCTGACCGTGAGCGGTGGGCGCGAGCTCAAATCCACGTTGCGATTCCATCTCCAGGCGGCCGCCGCGGCCGGGACACGCCAGGGGCTGGCAGCACACGCCCGGTAATGCCGGAAAACGAGGGTATCACCTTCCGTTGAGGAAGAAATCGAAGCTGCGGTCGCGCAGGTACCAGCGATCCGGCGTGCGCTCGCGGGCAAAGAAGCCCACATGGCCCCCGTCCTCCGGGACCTCCAGCGTGACGCAGGCCGCCACGTCCGCAGCCACGGGCAGGCTGGCGCCGGGCACGAACGGATCGTTGCGGGCGTTGAGCGCCAGGGTCGGTATCGCGATCGCGCCCAGCCAGGGCTTGGCCGAGGCGCGCTTCCAGTAGTCGTGCACGCCGGCGAAGCCGTGCACCGGCGCGGTGAAGGCGTCGTCGAACTCGAGCAGCGTACGGCTGGCCGCGATGCGCGCGACATCGGCCAGGCCGGGGAAGCGCCGCGCCTTGGCGATGGCCTTGGGCCGCAGCGTACGCAGGAAACTGCGCGTGTACACGAGGTTGAAGCCCTGTCCGAGCGCGGCACCGCCGGCCGCCAGGTCGAACGGGGCGCTGGCCGCGACACAGGCCTGGATGCAGGCGCCCGCGGCGCTGCCGCGCTCGCCCGCCCACTTGGCCAGCGCGTTGCCGCCCAGCGACACGCCGACCGCGAAGCGCGCGGCCTGCGGCCAGCGCCGTGCCACGCCGCGCAGGATCCAGTCGATCTCGTCGCTGTCGCCGGAGTGGTAGGCCCGCGCCAGGCGGTTGGCCTCGCCGCTGCAGCCGCGAAAGTGCGCGACCATGCCGCGCCACCCGCGGGCGCGGCACCCGTCCATCAGCGCGCGGCAGTAATGCGATCGGGAGTCGCCCTCGAGCCCGTGAAAGACGACCATCACCGGCGCATCGGCGCCGCCGGGCTCGGGCAGGCAGAAGTCGACGTCGATGAAGTCGCCGTCGGGTGCGTCCCAGCGCTCGCGCCGGTAGCGGACCGCCGGGGCCGGCAGCAGGCGCGCCGGAACGATGGTCTGGGCGTGCGCGCCCGGCAGCCACCAGGGTGCGCGATAGCGCCCGGCCGCGGCGGGCGCGCCGGCGCCGGCCGGGCGCGCACCGGGCGGCCGCGACGCCGTCAATGCACGGTGCCCGGGGGCGGCCCCGCATCCACCGGCTGGCCCTCCGGCGCGGCCACGCCCAGGTGCATGATCATCTTCCAGCCCGAGGGCGTCTTGACGAACGCATTGCTGGCCAGCACATGCACGAGCTGGCGCTGCTCGCCCTGCGCGACCGCGATTTCCTCGATCAGGTTGGTCACGGCGAGCGTGGGCGACTCGAAGCTGTGCCGGGCCACCGCCCGGACCGGGACCGGGCCGGCACCCAGGATCGAGGCCCAGGACGAGCGCACGCCCTGGTAGCCGACGATGCGCGGCGCGCCCGGATGGGTGCAGCACACCTCGTCGTCCTGCAGCCACAGGTCGGCCATGGCGTCGGCATCGGCATTTTCCAGCGCCTCGTAGAAGGCGTTCTCGCATTCCTCGGGGGACGCGAACAGCATCGGTTTGGCAAGACGAGGCATCGGGGGAAGGAAGGAAGGTGGAGGCGCCGCGCGCCGGCAGCGTTCAGTGCCCGGCAGGAACCGCGCCGGCCGCAAGCCGGTAGCGCGTGCCGCAGTAGGGGCACAGGGTCGCGCGCTCGGCCGTGACCTCGAGGTAGACGCGCGGATGATGGTTCCAGACCGGCATCGACGGATTGGGACAGTACGCGGGCAGGTCGTCGGCCTTGAGCTCGACGACGGGGCGGTCGGGTGCGGTCATCGGGCCCTCATACCTTGGTGAGCCAGTGCGCATAGGCTTGCGCGCGCCCGGCCACGGCATCGAAGAAGCGACCCTGGATGCGCTCGGTCAGCGGACCGCGCCGCCCCTGGCCGATCACGCGCCCGTCGAGCTCGCGGATCGGGGTTATCTCGGCCGCGGTGCCCGTGAAGAACGCCTCGTCGGCCAGGTAGACGTCGTCGCGCGTCATCGGCTGGGAAAGCACCTCGATGCCCAGGTCGCCGGCGATCTGGATCACGCTGGCGCGGGTGATCCCGGTGAGGCCCGACACCATCTGCGGCTCGATCAGCTTGCCGTGGCGCACGATGAACAGGTTCTCCCCGGCGCCTTCGGCGACGAACCCGGCCGTGTCCAGCAGCAGCGCCTCGTCGTAGCCGTCGCGCGTGGCCTCCAGGTTGGCAAGGATGGAGTTGACGTAATGGCCGGCGGTCTTGGAGCGCACCATCGACACGTTGATGTGGTGGCGCGCATACGAGGACGTCTTGACGCGGATGCCCTTCTGCAGGCCGTCCTCGCCCAGGTACGCGCCCCAGGGCCACGCGGCGATCGCCACGTGCACCGCTGCCCCCTTGGGGCTCACGCCCATCTTCTCGGAGCCGTAGAAGACGATGGGGCGGATGTAGCAGGCGTCGAGGCGGTTGCTGCGCACGACCTCGACGTGCGCCGCGGCGATCTGCTCGCGGGTGTAGGGGATGTCCATCATGAAGATGCGCGCCGAGTTGAACAGGCGATCGGTGTGCTCGCGCAGGCGGAAGATGGCCGTGCCGTCGGTGGTCTTGTAGGCGCGCAGTCCCTCGAAGACCGACAGGCCGTAATGCAGGGAGTGCGTGAGCACGTGCGTGTTGGCCTCGCGCCAGGGCACCAGCGCACCGTCGTACCAGATCCAGCCGTCGCGGTCGGCCATGCTCATAGCGCCCTCCCTACCCGTTTTTTTTGCATCAGCATCAGACCTCGATTCTAGCTCGTGCGGTCGGCCGGGCTTCTTTGCCTGGGCGGGGGCTTTGGGTCGTCGGTCTGGAATACCTGGCGCCACAGTCGCCTTACCGCTTCGATTTCCTCCTCGACCGTGGCGGGGTCTACGCGCGCGTGCTCCATGCCGTTCAGGCGCAGTGCGTGCTGCAGGCGCCGGTAGCGGCGGTAGGCGGCGGCGCAGGTGGTGGCCAGCTCCGGGTCGATGAGGCCGATGCCGGCGCAGATCAACAGCAGGGCGATGTTGCCGCGGTTTGCCAGCAGTTCGTCGTGGGCGTGGGCATGGGCCAGCACCAGGAACTGGACGGCGAACTCGATGTCGACCATGCCGCCGCGGTCGTGCTTGAGGTCGAAGTCCACGGTGCGATTGACGTGGCCCTCCAGCATGCGCAGGCGCATCGCCACCACCTCGGCAGCCAGCGGGGCCGGGTCGCGTGCGCGCGCCAGCACCTGGGCACGGATGCTCTCGATGCGCCGGCCCACGGCCGCGTCGCCGGTGCAAAAGCGCGCGCGCGTGAGCGCCTGGTGCTCCCACACCCAGGCACCGCGGCCATCGGCGCCGAGCTGGTAGCGCTCGAAGGCCTCGATCGGCGTCACCAGCAGGCCCGCATTGCCGTCGGGGCGCAGGCGCAGGTCGATCTCGAACAGCGTGCCGCTCGAGGTCACGGTGGTCAGCCAGCTGATCATGCGCCGCGCGATCGTGGTGCACAGCTTGGCCTCGCGGTCCGCGGCATCGGGATCGGCGCTGGCGCCATAGACGAAGCTCAGGTCCAGGTCCGAGGCGTAGCCGAGCTCGCGGCCGCCCAGCTTGCCGTAGGCGACGATGGCCAGCGGCGGCGGATCGCCGGCAGCGCCGGGCAGGGCCCCGTCGGCGCGCAGCGAAATGGACAGGTGGCGCCAGACGGCGCGCAGGGTCAGCGTGAGGACGGCATCGGCCAGGGCCGAGAGGTGGTCGGCCAGCGGCTCGAGCCGCAGGCTGCCGGCCAGGTCGGCCAGCAGCAGGCGGAACACCTGCGCATGGTGGGCGTCGCGCAGCAGGTTCATCTGGCGCTCGACGTCGGCGGCGCAGCTGGCCAGCAGTTCGTCGATCTCGTCGATCCAGGGTTGCCAGTAGGCGTCGGCGGCGCCGGGCGGGACATCGGCGTCGTCGAGCTGCGCGTGCCCGCCGAAGGTGTCGGTGCGCGGGTCGATGAGCTCGTCGAGCAGGATCGGGTGCTCGAGCAGGAATTGCGTCGGCCAGCCGCCGGCGGCGAGCAGGCGCATCAGGCGCTCGTGCGCCCTCGGATACTCGGCCAGCAGCGACAGGTAGGTGCTGCGCCGGCCGATCACCTCCACCAGGCGGATCCAGCGCAGCAGCATCTCGTCGGCCGATACCGTGACCAGCGGCAGCGAGGTGTCGGCCGCATCGGCCCGGCGCAGCGTGCGGATGATCTGCAGCGCCTGGTACGCGAGCTGCTCGACCGCGGCGCGCGCCGGCGCCGGCATCTGCGCGAAGCGCGGCGAGGCGAACAACTGGCGCAGGCGCTGGGCGCCGGCGCCGGGGTCGGCCAGCCCGAACGATTCGAGCGCATCGGCGTCCAGCGCGCGCGCGCCCTGCGCCAGGGTCTCGGCAGCGCCCGCGGCGTCGGGCGGGAACATCGCGTCGAAGCGGCGCGCGACCCCGGCGCTGGCGGCGCGGTACGCGGCCAGCACCTGCGCGCCATCGTCCATGCCGAGCAGCCGCGCCAGGGCCGCCAAAGCCGCGTCGTCGTCGGGCAGCGCATGCGTCTGGGCATCGTCGCGGTACTGCAGCGCGTGCTCGAGCCGGCGCAGGAAGCGGTAGTGGTCGATCAGCGCGCGCGCCTCGTCGGCGCCGAGCAGGCCGATGCGGCACAGGATCTGCAGCGTCGCCACGGTGCCGTGGCCGCGCAGGCGCGGATCGCGACCACCGCGCATGATGCAGAAGGTCTGCGCGAGGAATTCGATCTCGCGGATGCCGCCGCGGCCCAGCTTGATGTCCATGCCCGGGCGGCCCGCACCGCCCGCGCGGCGCCCGGCACGGCGCGTCGCGTCGGCGCGGATGCGCTGGTGCAGGTCGCGAATGGCGCCGATGGCGCCGAAATCGAAGTACTTGCGGTACACGAACGGCTCGACGAGCGCATCGAGCGCGGCGCACTGCGCGGCGAACTGGGCCGCGCTGGCCAGCACCGGTGCCGAGATGACGCGCGCCTTGGCCCAGGCGAAGCGCTCCCACTCGCGACCCTCGCGCACCAGGTACTCCTCGAGCATGGCCGTGCCGACCGCCAGCGGACCGGCATCGCCGTGCGGGCGCAGGCGCATGTCGATGCGGAACACGAAGCCGTCGGCGTCGCGCTCGTCCAGCGCGGCGATGAGCTGGCGCCCCAGCTGCTCGAAGAACTGCTGGCCGTCGAGCGGATCGCGCCGGGCCGGCGCCGGCGCGCCCGCCGCGTCCATCGTCGCGGCGACGGGCAACCGCAACGCGCGCACCTCGCCGTAGACGAAGATCAGGTCCAGGTCCGAGGAGACGTTGAGCTCGAAGGTACCGGCCTTGCCCATGCCCAGCACGAGCAGGTCCTGCGGCACCCCGCCGGCGTCGACCGGAACGCCGTGGCGCCGGGCCAGCGCCGGCGCGAGCACGGCCAGCAGCTCGCGCACCGCGAGCTGGGCAAATTCGGTCATCGAGGCGGTGATCTCCTCGACCGGGGCCCAGCCGGCGCAATCGCGCAGCAGCAAGCCGCACAGCAGGCGGCGCCGGCAGCGGCGCAGCGCGCGGGCGACATCGCGCAGCGCCGCGGCATCGCGCAGCGCCGCGTCCTCGCCCGCGCGGCCGCGCGCCGGATCGTCGGCCAAGCGGTGGCGCTCGCGCAGGTACTGGGCGCGGATGCGCTCGGCGCTCCACGCGCTGGCGCCGACATCGAGCAGCCATGCCGGCCATCGCGCATCGGCGGCACCGGGCTGCAGATCCGCTTGCCCAACGGCCTGCCCATCGGGTCGCCCATCGGCCGGTACCGCGGGCGGTGCGATGCCCTCGGCCTCGAGCGAACGGCGCAGGAAGGCGCTGGCCGGCAGCGCACGGGCGGCGGCCTGCACGAGCCCCGCGAGCGACGCATCGATGGGAAGCGGGGTCACGGTCGGCGGTGCTCCCGCGGGCACGGCGCCGGCCACGCCGATGGCAGTGCGATTGGCAAGGACCGGGTCAGGGCTGGCAATGCGTGGTGTTTCCGATGGTTACCGAAGCGCCCCGGGCCCCCATGGGCCCGCGCGGCTGTGTTAGCGTCCGATGCTGCCGATGCCGGAATACGCGTGCAGGGCCGCATGCGCGCACGCGGCGGCAAGCGCGGCGTGAAGGCTGTGTACACCGGCCGGCGCGCCACGCTCGACGCCGGGGCGGCCCCGGCGCAACCCCCGGCACAAGCACGAGGACGCCTCGTCCCAAGCGCGCGTCGTATCCCGAACCGTACCGGAAATCGTCCTCCATGTCCTCGCCCGCCCCACCCCCACCACCCGACGCCGGCGCGCCTGCCGGCGACAAGGGGGCCGGGAGCATCGGGCCGGCGGTGCACGCGGCCGAGGCCATGGTCGGGCGCGCCGTGATCGCCGCGGAGCGCTCGCTGGCGCGCCGCCTGGGCCAGGGTGGGCTCGACATCGTGCTGGTGGCCCTGCGCGCCGCCAAGATCCTGGCGATCGTCTCGTATTTCGTGTTCGGCGCGAGCCTGCTGGTCACCCGTTACTACCTGCTGCCGCACATCGACGAATGGCGCCCGCGCATCGAGGCGATGGCCAGCGCGGCGCTGCACGTGCCGGTCACGGTGGGACGCATCGATTCGGACTGGGAGGGACTCGATCCGCGCCTCTCGCTCTCCGATGTGGTGCTGCGCGACGCCGACGGTGGTACCGCGCTGGCCTTGCCCCAGGTCACGGTCGTGCTCTCCTGGACCTCGCTGCTGGCATGGGCCCCGCGCATGGATTCCATGACGGTGTTCGCGCCGGAGTTCGAGGTCAAGCTGCTGCCCGATCATCGCGTGGCCATCGCGGGCATCGTCATCGATCCGCAGTCCCGGCAGGACGACACCGGCCTGCTCGACTGGGTGCTGGACCAGCGCCACATCAGCGTGCGCGACGCCCGCGTGCACCTGGTCGACGAGCGCACGGGCGCCGCGGCGGTGGCTGCGGCGGCGGGTGCGGCGGCGGATCCGCGGGGCGATGCGACCGCGGATGCGACGGCCGATGCCGCAGCGCCGGCCGCGCCGGCGCAGCGCCTCGAATTCACGGACGTCAACTTCGTGCTGCGGCGCGGACTGACCCGGCATTCCTTTTCCCTGCAGTTGCGCCCACCGGCGCAACTGGCGGGCGCGATCGACCTGCGCGGCGAATTCGCCCGCCCGTGGACCGCGCCCAGCAGCCGCATGGCCTCGTGGCATGGCCGGCTGTTCGTCCAGTTCAACACGGTCGACCTGGCGCGCCTGGATGCGCTCATGCACCTCGTGCCCGCGCCGGCACGCATCGAACGCGCTCACGGCGCCTTGCGCGCCTGGATCGACTTCGCCGCCCTGCAGGTGACGCGGATGCGCGCCGACGTGGCGCTCGACGACATATCCGCGCAACTGCGACCCGACCTGCAAGCGCTGCTGCTCGATCACGTGCAGGGCCGGTTCACCCAGTCGCAGTCGCAGGACGGCGATGTCCAAACCGATGAACTGGCGCTGGCCGGCCTGCAACTCGAGGGCCCGCAAGGACTGCACCTGCCACCGACCGACCTGCTGTTCCGCACGCAGCGCAGCCGCGCCGCCGCCGCCGCCGCCGCGGCCGCCCCACCCGCCGCCGACGCCGCGGCGCCGCTGGTGGTCTCGCACGTGGAGGCCAACCGCCTGGTGCTGAGCGACTGGAGCCGCCTGCTGGCCGAGGTTCCGCTGCCCGCCGACTGGCTGGCGCTGATCGAGCGCACCGCGGCGCACGGCACGCTCGAGGACGTGAGCGCGACCTGGGACACGTCATCGGACCGGACGCGCAAGTACACGCTGCACGCGCGCTTCGCCGGGCTCGGATTCTCGCTGGGCGGCGCCACCGCGGCCGCGCCGGAGGGCAAGGGCGCGTTCCCCGCGAGCCCGGTCGCCACGAGCCTGGTCGCCATGAGGCCGGTCGTCTTGAGCCCGGCCGCCACGAGCCCGGCCGCCACGAGCCCGGCCGCCATGAGCCCGGGCGCCATGAGCCCGGGCGACGGGCCGGCGGACGGTGCGGGCAGCGCGGCGGCGGCGGGCACCGCGCTCGACGGGCCGACCACGGTCGACAAGCTCGACGGCGAGGTCGACCTGAACCAGTCGTCGGGTGCGCTGCGCATCGACACCCGCGATGCCCGGCTGCGCATACCGGTGGTCTTCGGCGACACCCTGCTGGCCTTCGACGCGCTCTCCGGCCGGGTGCGCTGGACGCGCGGCAGCGCACCGGCGGGCAACGCGGGAGCCAACGGCGGTGCGGAGCGCGCGGGCAACCTGGATGTCAACGTCGACGCCTTCGCGGCGAGCAATGCCGACCTGGACCTGAGCGCGGCCGGGACCTGGCAGGCCCACGGCGCGGAGCCGCCCCGGCTGGAGGCGAGCGGGCGCCTGGAGCGCGCACGGGTGCGCGCGGTGCCGACCTACCTGCCGCGCACGATGGCCGCCTCGGCGCGGCAATGGATGCAGGGCGGGCTGCTCGACGGCAGCATCAGCGGCGGCAGTTTCTTCGTGCGCGGCGACCCGGCGCGCTTTCCGTTCGCCGACCCCAAGGCCGGCGACTTCCATGCGGCCCTGCACGTGCTCGACGGCAAGATCGAGGTGGCGCCGCGCGCGCCGGATGCGGACGCCACGGCCGCGGCACGGCCGCCGCTGTGGCCGCTGCTCAGCGATATCGACGCCGATGTGCTGTTCGACCGCAACCTCATCACGGTCAGCGCGCGGCACGCGCGGGCGCTCGACTACGACCTGTCCAAGGTCACGGCCCGGCTGCCGCAGATCGATCGCCCGGACCAGCACCTGCTGGTCGACGGCCAGGGCGATGGGCCGCTGCCGGAACTGTTGCGCTTTCTCGTCGCCAGTCCGGTCAACGAGATTACCGGGGGCTTCCTGCCCTCGTTGACGGCCGAAGGCGCCTCGCGCCTTCGCCTCAAGCTCGACATCCCGCTGGGCCATGCGGTCGACAGCGCGGTCAGCGGCGCCGTGAGCCTGCGCGACGACAAGCTGACGCTGCGTCCCGATATCGCGCCGTTCTCGGCGCTCAACGGCGAGCTCGAGTTCAACCAGCGCGGCGTGCACTTCTCCGGCATCACGGCCGATTTCCTCGGCGGCGACGCGCGCATGGACGCCGACACCAAGGCCGACGGCAGCGTCGTCATCGTGGGCAGCGGCACGGCCACCGCGCAGGGCGCGCGGCGCCAGGTCGAGCCGCCGTTCCTGCGCCTGGCCATCGACCGGATGCGCGGCCCCTTCCGCTACAGCGCTACGGTGGTCGTGCAACATGGCACGGTCGGACTGCAGATCGACTCGGACCTGGCCGGCGTGGCCATCGACCTGCCCGAACCGTTCCGCAAGGCCGCCGGCGAGGCGCGTCCCTTGCACATCGGCATCGAACCGATGGCCGGCGCCAAGCCGGCGCGCGACGTGCTGCGGGTCGGGCTGGGCACGAACGTCGGCGTGGAATTGCACCGCGTCGCCGATGGCCCGGAGGGCATGCGCATCGAACGCGGCGCGATCGGCATCGGCGCCAGCCCGAACCTTCCGGACGCGGGCCTGCTGCTGATGATCGACGAGCCGCAGGTCGATGTCGATTTCTGGCAGAAGCTGCTGGGCCTGTCGACGGGATCGGCGCGGAGTCCGGCGACCAGCGCCGACGCCGGCGCGGCCACCGCCGTGCCGGCCGACCACGATGCCGCGGCGCCGGGCGGCGACAACCCGCTGGACCTGATGGTGGTCAAGGCGAATGCCTTGACCATATACGGCAAGTCGCTCACCAAGGTCTCGCTCAGCGCGCGCCGCGAGGCCGACACGAGCTGGTCGGCCGACATCGATTCGGACCAAGTGGTCGGCTCGGTGCACTGGGTCGCCGCCGGCGCCGCCACGCCCGGCATCGTGACGGCGCGGCTGGTCAAGCTGGCGATCCCCGAACACGAGAAATCCCAGGTGACCAACCTGCTCGAGGCGCCGCCGTCCGATCTTCCGGCGCTCGACATCATCGCCGAGCAGTTCGAGCTGGGCGCGCGCAAGCTCGGACGCCTGGAGGTGCTGGCGCAGAACAGCAACGGCGGCGGCGGCGAATCGTGGAACCTGCAAAAGCTCGTCGTGAGCAACCCGGACGGCAAGCTGACGGGCACCGGTACCTGGCAGCGGGACGGCGACACCGGCGCGCGCCGCATGGCGGTCAAGCTGAGCCTGGGTTTCGGCAATGCCGGCGGCGAGCTCGGCCGCTTCGGCTTTCCCGGCACTTTCAAGAACGGCAGCGGCAAGCTCGAGGGCGACCTGAGCTGGCGCGGCTCGCCGTTTTCGATCGACTATCCCAGCCTCGACGGCAAGCTGCACCTGGGCATGGACAAGGGGCAGTTCCTCAAGGCCGACGCCGGCGCCGGGCGCCTGCTGGGCGTGCTGTCGCTGCAGTCGCTGCCGCAGCGGCTGATGGGCGATTTCCGCGACGTGTTCGCCGAGGGCTTTGCCTTCGACTCGCTGACGGCCGGCGCCACGATCACGCGCGGCAGGCTGTCCACCGACGACCTGATCACCAAGGGCGTCAACGCCGTCGTGCGCATCAAGGGCAGCGTCGACCTCAACGCCGAGACGCAGAACCTCGAGGTCGTGGTGGTGCCCGAGATCAACCTGGACTCGACCATCCTGTATGCCGCGATCAACCCGGCCATCGGACTGGCGGCCTTCGTCGGCCAGTTCCTCCTGCGCCGGCCGCTGGCGGCGGTGAACACGCGGATCTACCAGATGACGGGCACCTGGGCCGATCCGCAGTTCAAATCGCTCAAGGCCGAGACCGTCGGGGCCATCCCCGGCACGACCGGCGACGCGGCCGGCACGCCGGGCCCCGGCGCGAGCGCCGACGCGAAGACCTCGTCCAATCCGTGAACCACGGGCACCACCCGCCTGCCGCATAATGTCGGTGCGATGAATCGTGCCGATGCCCCCGCCCCAGTCCCCGTCCCGGCGATGCCGGTGCGCGTTGCCGCCATCCAGATGGTCTCCGGCGTCGATCCGGCGGCCAACCTGGAGGCCGCCGCCGGACTGGTCGCCGAGGCCGCGCGCCAGGGTGCCGGGCTGATCGTGCTGCCCGAATACTTCTGCCTGATGGGCCGCCGCGACACCGACAAGGTGGGCCTGCGCGAGGCCTATGGCGAGGGACCCATCCAGGACTTCCTGGCGCGCACGGCGCGCGCCCACGGCGTGTGGCTGGTCGGCGGCACGCTGCCGCTGGCGGCGCCGCAGCCCGACCGGGTGTTCAATTCGGTCCTGGTCTACGACCCGCAGGGCCGGCGCGTCGCGCGCTACGACAAGATCCACCTGTTTTCCTTCCGCCAGGGCGACGAGGCCTACGAGGAATCGCGCACCATCGCCCCCGGCACGGAGCCGGTGGCCGTCGACTGCCAGGTGGGCGGACGCGCGTTGCGCGTGGGCCTGTCGGTCTGCTACGACCTGCGCTTTCCCGAGCTGTACCGCCGCCTGGGCCCGGTGGACCTGATCCTTGTTCCGGCGGCATTCACCGCGACGACCGGCAAGGCCCACTGGGAAACCCTGTTACGGGCAAGGGCTATTGAAAACCTGTGCTACGTTCTGGCTTCGGCCCAGGGCGGGCGCCACGAAAACGGCCGCCAGACCTACGGCCACTCGATGCTGATCGATCCCTGGGGCGGCGTGGTCGCGCTGCAGGCCGAAGGCGCGGGGGTCGTGGTCGGGGACATCGACCTCGAACGCATCGCCGGCTGCCGTGCCAGCCTGCCGGCCCTGGCCCATCGGGTACTGGCCTGAAGCCGTCCGCGCGTTTGCGTGCCGGTCGGTGCCGCCGCGGGCCGGCAGCCCGTGGCGCCGGGACCGAACCATCAGCATCGTTGCCATCATTGCCGGAGGAATGACACCATGAATCCCGTCGAACCCGCCATCGGACGCCTGGCCACCGCGCGCGCCCTGCTGCTCGAGCCCTACGGCCTGGACGAGTCGCACCTGCAGCGGGCGCTGGCGACGGTGTTCGAGCACCGCGCCGACTACGCCGACCTCTACTTCCAGTACACGCGCTCGGAGTCGTATTCGCTCGAGGAAGGCATCGTCAAGTCGGGCAGCTTCGGCATCGACCAGGGCGTGGGCGTGCGCGCGATCAGCGGCGACCGCACCGCCTTTTCGTACTCCGACGACATCTCCGAGGATGCGCTGAACCAGGCCGCGCGCACGGTCCGCTCGATCGCCCGCAGCGGCAGCGCCAAGGTGGCCGCGGCCGGCCAGTTGCAGACCCGGTCGCAGAAGGCCCTCTACGGCACCGACGATCCCGTGGCATCGCTGTCGGCGACGCAAAAGGTGCGGCTGCTCGAGGAACTCGAACAGGCCGCGCGCGCGCGCGACCCGCGCGTCAAGCAGGTGATGGCCAACCTGTCCTCCGAGTACGACGTCGTGCTCGTGGCCCGCTCCGACGGCCTGCTGGCGGCCGACGTGCGTCCGCTGGTGCGCCTGTCCCTCACGGTCATCGCCGAGGAGAACGGACGCCGCGAACAGGGCTTTTCCGGCGGCGGCGGACGCACCGGCCTGGCGATGTTCACGCCCGACCTGCTGCAGCAGTATGCGCAGCACGCCGTCGACATGGCCCTGGTCAACCTGCAGGCCCGTCCGGCCCCGGCCGGCGTGATGAGCGTGGTGCTGGGGCCGGGCTGGCCCGGCATCCTGCTGCACGAGGCCATCGGTCACGGCCTGGAGGGCGATTTCAACCGCAAGGGTTCGAGCGCGTTCGCCGGCCGCATCGGCGAGCGGGTGGCCGCGCGCGGCGTGACGGTCGTCGACGACGGCACGATCGCCGAGCGCCGCGGCTCGCTCAACATCGACGACGAGGGCAACCCGACGCAGCGCACGGTGCTGATCGAGGACGGCATCCTGCGCGGCTACATGCAGGACTCGCTCAACGCGCGCCTGATGAAGACCGCCCCCACCGGCAACGCCCGGCGCGAGTCCTTCGCCGCCTTGCCCATGCCGCGCATGACCAACACCTACATGCTGGGCGGCGATGCCGATCCGGACGAGATCGTGCGCTCGGTGTCGCGCGGCATCTACGCGCGCAACTTCGGCGGCGGGCAGGTCGACATCACGAATGGCAAGTTCGTGTTCTCGATGGCCGAGGCCTACCTGATCGAGAACGGCCGGCTGGGGGCGCCGCTCAAGGGCGCCACGCTGATCGGCAACGGCCCGGACGCGCTGACGCGCGTGACGATGATCGGCAACGACATGCGCATGGACCTGGGCATCGGCACCTGCGGCAAGGAGGGCCAGAGCGTGCCGGTCGGCGTGGGCCAGCCGACGCTGCGCATCGAGGGCCTGACCGTGGGCGGCACCGGCGGCTGAGCGGCGCAGCGGCACCCTGGCCGGCCCTGCGCCGAGGCCGTCCGTTATCAATTTTTTACATAAAAACAACGCTCAGGCCTTGGCAAAGGCCAAGGAACGGTTTTCAATATGGGCCATTGCGGTATCACGCGCCCGGGTGTCGTGCGGCTCGGGCAGCCGGCGTAGATCCACGTCTCGCGGGGTCAGCAACCGTGATGTCACATCGCTGCGTTTCAGCAATGCTGGTCGAAAACATGCTTCGCTTGGCCCTGAGCGCCCTCGTCGGCGCCGTAAGTTTCGGTGCCGCCAACGCTGCCGCGGCGGCCGATGCCGGCACGGGCACCGGCACCGATCCGGACGCCAGCTTCGTCCCCCCCGAATACCGGCTCTCCAGCGCCCCGCTGGCGCTGCATCCGGCACCGGGGCTGGCGAGCGTGGCGGCGCTGGGAAACCGCCCCGAGTTCCTGTTCAGCGTACCGGCGTCCTTCGGCTTCGACACGCTGGGCAGCCTGGGGCCCGATGAAATCGGCAACCTGCTCGACCGCACGCGCGCCACGGTGCGCTACACATGGCTGGCGCACCCGGGCTGGGACGTCAAGATCGGCCTCTCCACGATGGTCGACCCGGGCAGTTCGTGGCAACGATTCTCCACGCCGGCCTACGATCACCTGCGCATGGGCAACCTGCCCACCATGCACCTGCTGGGCGAGCGCCGGCTGGCCGACCGCTGGATGCTCTCGCTCAGCGCGGACGGCCTGCACACGACGCGCGGCCAGGGCCTGGACATGGACCTGCGCATCGACTACAGCATCAGCCGCGACGTGGCGCTGTTCGGCAGCTACCGCCTGACCGACAGCAGCGGCGACGGCCCCGAGGTCTACGGATTCCTGCCGTCCAACTCGGCGCGCTTCGGCGTGCGCCTGCGCTTCTAGGCCCGGGCGCCGGATCAGGAGCGTCGGCGCCACGGTGCTACAGTATCGGTGTGCGTGGTGGACAGCGTGTGGCCTGTCCATGAACCGGTGCCTCTGGCACTCTCGCTAGGTCCAAGCAGACATCAACCGCCAGGCCAAAAACCTGGCGGTTTTTTTATCCGGAGCTGCGCAATGCGATTCATGACCGACGACCTGCGGATCAAGGAGATCAAGGAGCTCATACCGCCGGCGAACCTCATCAACGAACTGGCCTGCTCGGAGGGCGCCTCGCGCGCGGTGCACGATGCGCGCGTGGCGATGCACCGCGTGCTGCACGGCACGGACGACCGCCTGATCGTGGTCATCGGGCCCTGCTCGATCCACGACCCCAGGGCGGCGTTCGAGTACGCCCAGCGGCTGGTGGCCGAGCGGCGGCGCCATGCGGCCGAGCTCGAGATCGTGATGCGCGTCTATTTCGAGAAGCCGCGCACGACCGTGGGCTGGAAGGGCCTGATCAACGATCCGGACCTCGATGGCAGCTTCCGGATCAACCTGGGACTGCGCATGGCACGCGAGCTGCTGCTGGCGATCAGCGAGCTCGGCCTGCCGGCCGGCTGCGAATACCTGGACATGATCACGCCGCAGTACCTGGCCGACCTCGTCAGCTGGGGCGCGATCGGCGCGCGCACCACGGAATCGCAGGTGCACCGCGAGCTGGCCTCCGGGCTGTCGTGCCCGGTGGGTTTCAAGAACGGCACCGACGGCAACATCCGCATCGCCGTCGACGCGATCAAGGCCGCGCAGCAGCCGCACCATTTCCTCTCGGTGACCAAGGCCGGGCATTCGGCCATCGTCTCGACGCGCGGCAACGAGGACTGCCACGTGATCCTGCGCGGCGGCACGCGCCCCAACTTCGACGCGGCCAGCGTCGCCGCTGCCTGCGCCGAGCTGGCCCGGGCCGGCCTGGCCCAGCGCCTGATGATCGATGCCAGCCACGCCAACAGCAGCAAGGATCCGCTGCGCCAGCTCAACGTCTGCGCCGACATCGGCGCCCAGATGGCCCACGGCGACGGCCGCATCATCGGGGTCATGATCGAGAGCAATCTCGTCGGCGGCCGCCAGGACCTGGTCGCGGGCCGCCCGCTGACGTACGGCCAGTCGATCACCGACGCCTGCCTGGACTGGGAGCAGAGCCTCGATTGCCTGCAGTCGCTCGCCCAGGGCGTGCGCGAGCGGCGCCGCCAGCACGCCGCCGCCGGGAAATAAGCCCGGTGGCCGGCTCTACGTACGCCTCGCGGCGTCCTTGGGGTCACGGCGTCCCTGGTCCTTGGGGTCAGGTCGATACGTGTCGTACCCGACCGGTATCGACCTGACCCCGCCCTGCTCTTTCAGACCTGGAAGACCGCCACCGCCTGGTGCATCGCATGCGCCTGGTCGCGCAGCGATTCGGCAGCGGCCGCGCTCTGCTCGACCAAGGCGGAGTTCTGCTGGGTGGCGTGCTCGATCTGCGAGATGGTTTGCCCGATCTGCGCCACACCGTCGGACTGCTCGCGCCCGGACTGGCTGATGTCCGCGATGATCTGCGCCACCTCGTCCACGGAATCGAGCAGGGTCTGCATTTTCTTGCCCGCATGGTCGACCAGGCGCGTGCCCTGGTCGACGCGTTCGATCGACAGGGAGATGACGCTCTTGATCTCCCGCGCGGCGGCGGCGCTGCGCTGCGCCAGGTTGCGCACCTCGCTGGCGACCACGGCGAAGCCCCGCCCCTGTTCACCGGCGCGCGCCGCCTCGACCGACGCATTGAGCGCAAGGATGTTGGTCTGGAAGGCGATGGCATCCATCACGGAAATGATGTCGGCAATGCGCCGCGAGCTGTCGTTGATCCGATGCATGGTGTCGACCACCGCGTGCACCGCCTGTCCGCCCTCGCGCGAGACCTCGCGCGCCCTGGCCGCGAGTTCCTTCGCGCGGTCGGCGTTTTCGCTGTTGTTGCGGACCGCGGCGCTTATCTGCTCGATGGTGGCGGCGGTCTGCTGGATCGACGAGGCCTGCATTTCGGTGCGGCTGCCCAGGTCGTTGGTTCCGTGGGCGATATCGCGACTGGCGCTCGCCACCGCATCGGCGCTGTCCTGGATCCGGCGCACCGTGTCGACCACGCTTGCGCGCATCTGCTCCATGGCCGCCAGCACCTGGCCGGGTTCGTCCTTGGTATCCGCCGCGATGGGCTGGCGAAAATCGCCCGCTGACGCGCGCTGGGCGGCGCCCACCGCGCGTCGCAGCGGCGCGGCAACCGCCTGGCGGGATCGAATGCCCAACGCGCCCAGCAGCACCAGCGTGACGGCCGCCGTGGCCGCGAAGATCCCGATGGCCGCCCCTTTGGCCTGCCTGGCGTCGGCGGCAGCGGCCTTGCCGAGGCCGATGTTGTACTGCTGGTGATCGTGCACCAGCGCGCCCAGCTTGCGCAGGGTCTGCTGTGCGGTGAGCAGCTGCGTTCGCGCCTCGGCGCGCTGGCCATGCGCAGACAGGTCGATCACCTGGCCCCCTTGCGCGGCGACCGTGTCCAGCGCCGCGCGCTCGGCATCGAGCTGCGCCTTGTCCTTGGCGTAGACCTCGGGCGGTTCGTCCATGTCCTCGCGCTCGTACTTGTCGAAGCTCGCGCGCACCCGGGCGATATCGTCGTCGGTGGCGCGCTGGAGCCGCGCGCGTTCGCTGTCGTCGCCGGTCGTCACATGCTGCCAAAGGGATAGCCCGATCTCGTTGATGGAGCCGTCGATGTCGTTGAGCGTGTCCAGCGAGGGGATGGTGTTGACGTTGGCGAAGTTGGTCGTATCGAAGATGGCCTGCATCTGCACGGCGGCAAGGCCGCTGACGCCGAGCACGGCGGCGGCGCCGCACAGCGCGAGCAGCACGATTCTGCGGGAGATGGTCAGTGTCATGGCGCTTCTTAGGGGTCGAGGGGACGCACAGGCCGGTGGACGCGGCGTTGCGCAAAGCGTCCCACTACGACATTCGCGGTGATGAGCCGAAAAGCCGAGGCCGCACCTTGCAATCCGCTGCGACGCACCAGGCGCGTGCGTACCCTGGCCCCAAGCGCCTATTCGATGTGCAAGGACATAAAGGGCGCGTTGGAATTTCGCGGTGGACGGCTTGGCCGCCGCGCGCACCGCGCTACCGCTTGCCGGTGATCTCGTCGTAGAACGCCTCGGAGCTGGGCTTGCGCCCGAGGAATTCCTCGACGATCTCCTCGGGAGGGCGGCTGCCGCCGGGCTCGAGCACGATGCGGCGGTAGCGCCGGCCCACGGCCGGATCGAGCAGCCGGCCGTGGAACACGGAGAGCATGTCCAGCGCGAGCACCTCGGACCACATGTAGCCGTAGTAGCCCGCCTCGTAGCCGCTCATCAGGTGGCCGAACGAGGCCGGCATCATCGTGCCCTCGACGTGGCCCAGGCGGCTCGCGCCCTCGAGCTGTTCCCAGGTGGCCAGCGCGTCCTTGGGCGCGCCCGTGTGCAGGGCCAGGTCGTAGGACGCGTACAGCCACTGGCGCGCGTAGCGGATGCCGGCACCCAGGTTGCGCGCCGCCGCCAGCTGCGCGATCTGTTGCTCGTCGAGCGCGGGGCACTGCGGGCAGAACTGGGCGAATGCGTGCAGCGATTCGGGGCGCCGGGCCCATTCCTCGAACATCATCGAGGGCACTTCGACGAAATCGCGGCGCACGGCAGTGCCCGACTGGTCCGCGTACCGCGCCTTGGACAGCACGCCGTGCAGCGCGTGGCCGAACTCGTGCAGCAGGGTCTCGAGCTCGGACGGGCTCAGGCCCTTGGCGTCGAGATTGCAGATCAGCGCCTTGATCGGGTGCTGGCCCGTGAGCACCGACCCGCTGCGCACCCCGAAGACCGCGGCATGGCTGTACTTGCCCGGACGCGGGAAGAGGTCGAGGAAGATGCCGCCGATCAGCGCGCCGTGGCCGCTCGCGCCGCCGCCCCCGCTGGCCGCCTGCTCGAACACCTCGTAGTACTGCACGTCCGGGCTCCAGCCGGGCGCGTCCTGGCGCACGAAGCGTATGCCGTAGAGGGTCTCGGCGACATGCATGACGAAGCGCACCGCGGCCTCGGTCGGGAAGTAGGCGCGCAGCGCATCGGGGTCGATGTCGTAGCGGCGCCGCTTGACCTGCTGCTGCAGGAAGGCGACATCCCAGCGCTCGACGCGCAGCGCTTCCGTGGAACCGCCCGTCAGCAAGGCTTTCTCGGCGCGCAGATCCTCGAGCTCGCGCTCCTCCACCTCGGTGACGGCCGCGCGCACGGAGAGCAGGAACTCGGACACCGCCTGGGGCGAGCCGGCCATGCGCCGGCGCAGGATGTAGCTGGCGTAGTCGGGAAAACCGTAGATCTGCGCCATCTCGCTGCGCAAGGCCACCGCGCGGTCCATCAGATCGAGGTTGACCTGGCCGCCGCGGTTCTGGAAGGCGGTCCAGACCGCGCGGCGCGCGTCGCCGTCGAGCGCCGATTCCATGAACGGACCGTAGCTCGGGTAATCGAGCGTGACGAGGTAGTTGCCGTCGGCATCGCGGGTGCGCGCCGCGCGCCAGTCGGGGCTCGTGCCCTCCACCTGCTCGGGCGCGAGGCGCACCGTGGTGGCGAGCTCGTTGAGGTTGTTCTGGAAGCGCAGCGCCAGCGCGTTGAGCTCGTCCTGTATGGCCTTGACCCGCGCCCGCTGCTCGGGCGGCAGCGCGACGCCGGCGTCCTCGAAGTTTTCCAGCAGCTGCTGGCGGTACGAGCGGTCCTGCGCATCGTCGGCCTGGTAGGCCTGCACGCGCGCGTGGAGCCTGGCGCTCTGGAAGATCTCGGTGCCGAAGGGCATGAGCTTCTCCAGGCAGGTCCGCGCCGCGGCGCGCGTCGGCGCGTCGGGCGCGGCGGCCTGCAGCACGGCGACCGGGTCGTCGAAGCCGCCCGTGCGCAGCGACAGCGCGTTGAACTCCTGCAGGATGTGGCCGGGGCCGGCATCGTGCCCGCTGCCGCGCTCCATGGCCGCGAGCATCTGGCGCCGGTGCTCGAGCTCCTGGTCGCAGCGCACCGCCAGGGCGTGCGCACCCAGCACCGGAAATCCGGGCGGCAGGGGCGGCCCGCCGCCGTTGCCGGTGGCGCCGGCGCTGCCCGGCGCGCCGGCCATGGCGAGGGCGGCGACAGTGCTCACGGTCCTTTGCATCAGGTGCACCCGCGCGCTCAGCGGGCCGCCGCGCCGGGCACGGCCGTGCGCGGCGCCCTCATGCGCCGCGCACGCGCCGGGGTTGCCATTGCGGCTCGCCGCCGCCCGCGGCGCGGTTGAGCGTGCGCGCCAGCACGAAGAGCAGGTCGGACAGGCGGTTGCAGTACTGGCGCGCCGTCAGGCTGACGGCATCGGGCCCCTCGTGGGCGAGCGCGACGAGCGCGCGCTCGGCGCGGCGGCAGACCGTGCGGCACACGTGTGCCTGGGCGGCGGCGTGCGAGCCGCCGGGCAGGATGAACTCGGCCAGGCGCGGAAGGCTGGCGTTGTAGTGGGCCAGGCGTTCGTCCAGCCCCAGCACCCGCTGCGCCGCCAGCACGCGCTGGCCCGGCATGCACAGCTCCGCACCCAGGTCGAACAGGTCGTGCTGGATGTCGACGAGATCGGCGTGGATCTCGGGCGCCAGGGTCTCGGTCAGCAGCAGGCCGATGTGCGAATTGAGTTCGTCGACCTCGCCCATCGTGGCCACGCGGGCGTGATCCTTGGCCGTGCGCGTGCCGTCGCCCAGGCCGGTGGTGCCATCGTCTCCGGTGCGCGTGGCGATGGCGGTGAGTCGGTTTGCCATGGGATTCCTGCAAGGAAGGACTGCAAGCATACCGCCCCGGGGCGCCCCGGCCTTTTGGCGGCGTCCCGGCCGGCACGGGCGTTCCCTTGCAACGGGCAAGGGTATGGCCGCTGGCGCGCGCCAGCGGCTACGATGCCGGAAACCGCGAGGCAGCACCGCACAGGCAAGGAGCGACATGACGAGCACGGCTCTTGGCTCCCTGGACGCCGGCACGACGCGCGGTGCAGGCGCAGACGCGCCGGCGGGCGGAGCCGCATCGGCATCCGCGTCCCGGCCCGGGCTGGGCCGCTGGGCCGTGGCCGCGACCGTGGCGGGCAACGCGCTCGAGTTCTACGATTTCCTCACCTACTCCTTCTTTGCCGTATACATCGGCCGGGCGTTCTTCCCCGCGAGCGATCCGTTCGCCAACCTGCTGCTGTCGCTGGCGACCTTCGGCGTGGGCTTTCTCACGCGGCCGCTGGGCGGGCTGCTGATCGGCGCCTATGCCGACCGCGCCGGGCGCCGGCCCGCGCTGACCCTGACCATCGCGCTGATGAGCGTGGGAACGCTCGGCCTGGTGCTGACGCCGAGCTACGCCGCCATCGGCGCGGCCGCCCCGGTGCTGCTCGTGCTCGCCCGCCTGCTGCAGGGGCTGGCGCTCGGTGGCGAGGTGGGGCCGTCGACGGCCGTGCTGCTCGAATGCGCCCCGTCCGGGCGCGGCGGCCGGATGACCAGCTGGCAGCCGGCCAGCCAGGGCCTGGCGATACTCGCCGCCGGGCTGGTCGGGCTGGTGCTGGCGCGCCTGCTGGGCCCACAGCAACTGGCCGACTGGGGCTGGCGCATCGCGTTCGCGCTGGGCCTGGTGATCGTGCCCGTGGGCATCGTCATCCGCCGGCGCCTGCCCGAGACGCTGGAGCGGCCCGGCGCCGGCGCAGCTGCGGACACGACGGCGGACAAAAGGGCGGACGCAAGGGCGCGTGGCCGCAGCGGCGCGCAGGTACTGCGCGTGCTGTTCACCGAGCACCGCACGGCGCTGGGCCTGGCCATCGTGGTGATCATGGCGCTGACCATCTCTACCTACGTCACCAACTTCATGACCACCTACGCGCTCACGACCCTGGGCATGCCCGCGTCCGAGGCGATGTGGGGAACGCTGGCCAACGGCGCCGTGATGGCCGGCGGCGCCCTGCTGGGCGGCGTCCTGTCCGATCGGCTCGGCCGCCGGGTGGTGATGATCGTGCCGCGCGCGCTGCTGATGCTGATGATCTACCCGTCCTTCGTGCTGCTGCTGGAGCTGAAGACCACCGCCGCGCTGGTCGGCGTCACCGCGCTGCTGACGGCGCTGAGCGTCCTGAGCGCCGCCGCGGCGCTGACGGCCATCACCGAGATCTTCCCCAACGCCGTGCGCAGTTCCGGGCTGGCGGTGTCGTATGCGCTGGCGGTCAGCGTCTTTGGCGGCAGCACGCAATTCGTGGTGGCGTGGCTCACGCACGCCACCGGCAACCCGATGTCGCCCGCCTTCTACGTGATGCTGAGCAGCGCCCTCAGCCTGTGGGCGATGTGGCGCCTGCCGGCGGCGCGCCGGGGCGCCCCGGCGGCGTGAGCCGGGTCACTTGTGCACGAGCTCGCCCGAGCCGTGCAAGGACTTCTTGAGCGCCGGCTGGCCGTGGTAGTGGACATCGCCGGAGCCGGCGATGTCGACCGTGAGCGCGTCGGTGGCCCAGACGTCCGCATCGCCGCTGCCGGCGATGCGCACCGCCACGTCATGGCCGTTGAGTTCCTCGGCGTCGACGTCGCCCGAGCCCTCGATGACGAAACCCTGCTTGGCCGCGTTGCCCGACAGCCGGACATCGCCGCTGCCCTGGACCAGGACCGCGAGCGTGGCGGACTGCAGGTCGTCGATGCGCACATCGCCCGAGCCGCGCACGGTGATCTCGAGCAGCTCGCTCTGCAGGCCGGCGCAGGTGACGTCGCCCGAACCCAGGATCTTGATGGAGCCCAGTTGCTTGACATCGACCGTGGCGCCCACCCGGTGGCGGGTGCGAAATGCCGCGCCCGGCTGCACGCCGATGCGCAGTATCCCGTCGACCACCGTGGTATCGATCAGCGGCGCGATGTTGTCGTCGGTGTGCAGCGTCAGTTTCTCGACCGGACCCTGCTTGACGACGATATCGATCGGACCCTTGAGCTCGATGCCGTGAAAGCCGCTCACCGTGCGCAGCTGGTGCACGAGCTTGTCCGATCCCTGGACGCCCGGGCCGTTGCCGTACGCCACGCCGCCGAAATTGATGCCGAACACGCCGTCGCCCCACGACCACCACCAGGAGCCGGTGGCCTGCTCGGGGACCGGGGTTTCGTCCTTGGACGGCGCGCTGTCCTTGGGGGGATCGGCACGCACCGGCGGCGCCAGCGCCAGCGCCACCAGTGCCGCCAGCGCCACGACGGTGGCATCGAGCCGCCGCCACCGGCCTTGCGCCCGTCCCGCGGCCGGCAATACGCCCGGCTCCTGCATCCCGCCTGCCCGATCCATGACCCTCTCCTGGTTGGCGCCCGGCCGCCAGCGCGACCCTCGCAGGAATTGTGCATGCGGCGCGCGGCGCGCGACAAGCCGCGTGCGACGGAACGCGCCAATCGGGGTACAGGATGCGGATTGGCCCGGCTCAGCGCAGCGAGCGCTGCATCAGCACCAGCGTGAAGGCGGACAGGACCAGGTAGACCGCCAGCTCGGTGAGCAGCGACACCAGGTCCTCGGCCAGGCTGGTCGGCTCGAACGACACCAGGGCGATCGCGATGGCGATCACGGCCGCGGTGAGCGCCAGCGCCCAGCGCCAGTTGGCGATCCACATGATCAGCGTGGCCGACAGCGTGCGCGACGCCGACCACGGATGCAGCACGCACAGCGGCTGCAGGAACAGCAGCGGCATGCCCAGCACGTTGAAGACCACGATGTACTCGATCTGCTGGCGCGCGGCGGGCGTCGCATCGGCGGCCTGCCCGCTCAACAGGCCGTCGAGCGGCACGCCGCCGATGTCCAGCCACCACACCACGAGCACGACGAGCAGCGGCACGAGCCCGGACGCCACCAGCAGCACCAGCTTGTCCGGCCGCAGGCGCCAGGGCAGCGCCATGTCCATCAGGGTCGGCGCCCGGCCCTGGCGCACCGACTCCAGGGCCGCGAAGAATCCGGCATAGCCGATCGAGGCCAGCGCGACGCGCAGCGGCATCGCGACGTACGGGAAGCTGGGCAGCAGCTGCAGCGGCAGGTAGACGAGCAGGAAGAGCCCGCACAGGCGCCAGGGCGAGGCCCCGAGCAAGGCATACGACTCCCGGACGAGCTCGGCAACCTGGTCCATGCCCACGCGCTGGGGCGCGAAGCGCCGGGGGACCCCGAACGGCGCCGGGGGGGTGCCGCTCACTCGATGGCCTTCACCATATCCTCGACCACCTTCTTGGCGTCGCCGAACACCATCAGGGTCTTGTCCATGTAGAAGAGCTCGTTGTCCAGGCCGGCATAGCCGGACGCCATCGAGCGCTTGTTGACGATGATCTGGCGCGCCTTGAAGGCCTCCAGTATGGGCATGCCGGCGATCGGCGACTTGGGATCCTTGGCGGCCGGGTTGACCACGTCGTTGGCGCCCAGCACCAGCACGACGTCGGTCTCGGAGAACTCGGAGTTGATGTCCTCCATCTCGAACACCTGGTCGTACGGCACCTCGGCCTCGGCCAGCAGCACGTTCATGTGCCCGGGCATGCGCCCGGCCACCGGGTGGATCGCGTAGCGCACCTGGACGCCCTTCTTGATCAGCTTCTCGGCCAGCTCCTTGAGCGGATGCTGGGCGCGCGCGACGGCCAGGCCGTAGCCCGGGACGATGATCACGGTCTCGGCGTTGCCCAGCAGGAAGGCGGCGTCCTCGGCCGATCCGGACCGCACCGGGCGCTGCACCTGCCCGGCACCGGCGCCGCCGGCCGGCGCCGCATCGCCCCCGAAACCGCCGAGGATGACGTTGAAGAACGAGCGGTTCATCGCCTTGCACATGATGTACGAGAGGATGGCGCCGCTCGAGCCGACCAGGCTGCCGGCGATGATGAGCATCGGGTTGTTGAGCGAGAAGCCGATGCCGGCGGCCGCCCAGCCCGAATAGCTGTTGAGCATCGACACCACGACCGGCATGTCGGCGCCGCCGATCGGGATGATGATGAGCACGCCCAGCACGAACGCGATGGCAAGCATCAGCACGAACGGCGTCCAGTCCTGCGTGGCCACGAAGACCAGCCCGGCGCCGATCATGGCGATCGCCAGCACGAGGTTGAGCACGTGCTGGCCGGCGAAGACCACCGGGGCGCCGCGGAAGATGCGCAGCTTGGACTTGCCGCGCAGCTTGCCGAAGGCGATCACGCTGCCCGAGAAGGTGACCGCGCCGATGAAGGCGCCGATGAAGAGCTCGACCCGGTTGCCGGTGGGGATCGGGTCGCCCATGGCCGAGATGCCGAAGGCCGAGGGTTCGGCGACCGCGGCCACGGCGATGAACACCGCCGCCAGGCCGATCATCGAGTGCATGAAGGCCACCATCTCCGGCATCTGGGTCATCGGCACCCAGCGCGCGATGAAGGTGCCGGCGCCGCCGCCCACCAGCAGCCCCAGCAGCACCCAGCCCAGGCCGCCCGCCTGCGGGCCCTGCAGCTTGGTGATCAGGGCGGCCGTGGTGAGCACGGCGATCGTCATGCCGGTCATGCCGAAGGCATTGCCCAGGCGCGAGGTCGACGGGTGCGACAGGCCCTTGAGCGCCTGGATGAAGCACACCGACGCGAGCAGGTACAGCAGTACGACGAGGTTGAGGCTGATGGTCATCGTGCAGCCCGCCTTACTTGTGCCCGGCGCCCGGCGCCGCCGCCTTGGGTTCCTTCTTGCGGAACATCTCGAGCATGCGCCGGGTGACGAGGAAGCCGCCGAACACGTTGACCGCCGCCAGCGCCACCGCCAGCACGCCCATCGTGCGCCCGAGCACGGTCTCGGTGAGCGCCGCCGCCAGCATCGCGCCGACGATGATGATGGCCGAGATGGCGTTGGTGACCGACATCAGCGGCGTATGCAGCGCCGGCGTCACGTTCCAGACGACGTGATAGCCGACGTAGATGGCGAGCACGAAGATGATCAGGTTGATTACCGTGTGATTCACAATTTCCATGGCGCTCTCTGTTGCCCGGCCGGTGCCGTGGCGGCAAGAATGAAGGGTCCGCGGGCGCTGCCGCGGGTGCTGCGTCGCTTCCCCGCGTTATTTCCTCAGGATTTCCCCGCCGTGGCAGACCAGGCAGGCGACGACGATGTCGTCGTCCTTGTTGACGTGGAACGTGCCGTCCTTGTCGATCACGAGCTTGAGGAAATCGATGCAGTTGCGCGCGTACAGCGCCGAGCTGTCGGCCGCCACCAGCGCGGGCAGGTTCGGCTGGCCGATGATCTGCACGTTGTGGCGCACGGCCGTGCTGCCCGGCTCGGTCAGCGCGCAGTTGCCGCCCTGCTCGGCGGCCATGTCGACGATGACCGAACCCGGCTTCATCGAGCGCACCATGTCCTCGGTGACCAGCACCGGCGCCTTGCGGCCCGGGATCAGCGCGGTGGTGATGACGATGTCGGCCTGGGCGATGCGCTTGGCCACCTCGGCGCGCTGGCGCTCGAGCCAGCTCGCGGGCATCGGGCGCGCGTAGCCGCCCACGCCCTTGGCGATCTCCCGCTCCTCGTCGGTCTCGAACGGCACGTCGATGAACTTGGCGCCCAGCGATTCGATCTGCTCCTTGACGGCCGGGCGCACGTCGGAGGCCTCGATCACCGCGCCCAGCCGCTTGGCCGTGGCGATGGCCTGCAGCCCCGCGACGCCCGCGCCCAGGATCACGACCCGCGCGGCCTTGATGGTTCCGGCGGCCGTCATCATCATCGGCATCAGGCGCTGGTAGGCATTGGCCGCCATCAGCACGGCCTTGTAGCCGGCGATGTTGGCCTGCGAGGAGAGCACGTCCATGCTCTGGGCGCGCGTGGTGCGCGGCGCCGCCTCGAGCGCGAAGGCGCTCAGGCCGGCGGCATTCATGGCCGCGATGCCCTCCGCGTTGAACGGTTCGAGCATGCCCACCAGCACCCCGCCACGCTTCATCTGCGCCAGGTCGGCGGCGGTGGGCAGGCGCACCTTGAGCACCAGGTCGGCGCCCAGCGCCTCGGCTGCCGAAACGATGCTCGCGCCGGCGGCGGCGTAGGCCTCGTCGGTCTGGCTGGCGGCCAGCCCGGCACCGGCCTGGACGACGAGCTGGTGCTTCTGGGCCACCAGTTTCTTGACGGTTTCAGCGGTCGCGGCAACACGCGTCTCGCCCGGCCGTGTTTCGGCCGGAACTCCAATGCGCATGGGTTGTGCTCCTGGCGGTATGGCTATCTTGGCTGCTGCTCGGTCCCGGTGCGGCGCCGGGGCCGGAGGAACAGTAGAATTTAACGCATTAATAGAAATCTTGGAAACGACCCGGGTCAAGTCGCCGCCCGCCGCTTTTTGCTAGGCACAAGCCTGGAAAAACAAGCGCTTGGCGAGTTTCTCGACCCCCGCCGCCACCCGCCCCGCACGCGCCCTCCCCGGCCCCCGACCGCTGCAACGAAGCCCTCCCATGCCCGCCATCTGGAAGCCCCACGCCACCGTCGCGGCGATCATCGAGCGCGACGGCCAGTTCCTGATGGTCGAGGAGCACACGCCCGAGGGCCTGCGCATCAACCAGCCGGCCGGCCACCTGGAGTACGGCGAATCGCTGGTGCAGGCCGTCGTGCGCGAGACGCTCGAGGAGACGGCGCAGGATTTTCGCCCCACGGCACTGGTGGGCGTGTACCTGCTCGAGGTCGGCGCGGCCGCCGCGGCCACGACCTACCTGCGCGTGGCGTTCGCCGGGGAACTGGGCCCCGCGCCGGCCGCGCGCGCGCTGGACCCGTGCATCGTCCGCACGCTGTGGCTCACCCGGGCGCAGCTGGCCGAGCGCAGCGCGGATCTGCGCACGCCGCTGGTCCTGCAGTGCATCGACGACTACCTGGCCGGGCGGCGCGCCAGCCTGGACCTGCTGCACCATCTCCCCGCAGCCCAGCCTCCCTTCCCCCGCGCAGCGGGAGAAGGGCCGGGGATGAGGAAAGCAGACGAAGACGAAGCCGAAGACGACGACAACTGAGCCGCGCATGCCCGCCGAACCCATCGTCGTCGGCCTCTCCGGAGGCGTCGACTCCTCCGTATCCGCCTACCTGCTCAAGGAGCAGGGCTACGCCGTCACCGGCCTGTTCATGAAGAACTGGGAGGACGACGACGACGACGAGTACTGCTCCACGCGCCAGGACTGGATCGACGCCGCCGCCGCCGCCGACGTGCTGGGCATAGAGCTCGAGGCGGTGAACTTCGCGGCCGAGTACAAGGAGCGCGTGTTCGCCGAGTTCCTGCGCGAGTACGCGGCCGGGCGCACGCCCAACCCGGACGTGCTGTGCAATGCCGAGATCAAGTTCAAGGCCTTCCTGGACCACGCCCAGGGCCTGGGCGCGCAGCGCATCGCCACCGGCCACTACGCCCGCGTGCGCAGCAGCGGCAGCCAGGTGCAGCTATTGCGCGGGGTCGACCCGGGCAAGGACCAGAGCTATTTCCTGCACCGGCTCACGCAGGCGCAGCTGCAGCGCACCGTGTTCCCGGTGGGCCACCTGCACAAGTCCGAGGTGCGCGCTATCGCCCGGCGCATCGGCCTGCCCAACGCCGCCAAGCGCGACTCCACCGGCATCTGCTTCATCGGCGAGCGCCCGTTCCGGGAATTCCTCAACCGCTACCTGCCGACGCGGCCGGGCCCGATCCGCGCGCCCGATGGCACGGCCGCCGGCAAGCAGGTGGGCGAGCACGTGGGCTTGAGCTTCTACACGCTGGGCCAGCGCAAGGGCATCGGCATCGGCGGCATGCGCGCCGGCAGCGGCGAAGCCTGGTTCGTGGCGCGCAAGGACATGGCCAGCAACACGCTGTGGGTGGTGCAGGGGCACGACCACCCGTGGCTGCTGAGCGCGCGCCTGGAGGCGTGCGGCGCGAGCTGGATCGCGGGGCATGCCCCGGAGCCGCCGCAGGCCGGCGCGCGCTTCGGCGCCAAGACGCGCTACCGGCAGCAGGATGCCCCGTGCGCATTGCACACCGCGGCCGACGGCCGCTTCGCGCTGGACTTCGAAGCGCCGCAGTGGGCGGCGACGCCGGGGCAGTCGGCCGTGCTCTACGACGGCGAGGTGTGCCTGGGCGGCGGCGTGATCGACCGCGTGGAGGCGGGTGACTCGGCCTCGGGAAACGCCGAGGATCTCGAGGCCGGCGCCGCTATAGGCAGCACAGTGTCAGCGCCAGCGTCAGGGTGAAATTGAAAAAACGCGATCTCCCCTCTCCCAAGAAGTGGGAGAGCGTCAGGGTGAAATTGAAAAACGCGATCTCCCCTCTCCCACGAAATGGGAGAGGGGCGGGGGAGAGGGGAGTCACGCTTGTGCGGGTTTAGCGCCATCCGCGTCCTCCAGCCGCAGCGGCAGTGACCGCAGGCGCTGGCCGGTCAGCGCGAACAGCGCATTGGCCACGGCCGGCGCCAGCGGCGGCACGGCCGGCTCGCCCACGCCGCTGGGCGGCGCCGAGCTGGGCACGATCCAGGTCTCGATCTGCGGCGTGTCGCGCAGGCGCAGCACCTCGTAGTCGGGGAAGTTCTTCTGCTCGACCTGGCTGTCGCGAAACGTGATCCTTCCGTACCAGCACGCGCTCAGCGCGAAGATCACCGAGCCCTCGACCTGCTGGGCGACGATGTCCGGGTTGAGCACCGTGCCGCAGTCCAGCGCGCACACCACGCGGTGCACGCGCACGCCCGGTTGCGCCCCGCGCTCGGCCAGCGACACCTCGGCGACCTGGGCGACGATGGTCCCGAAGGACTCGTGCAAGGCCAGGCCGCGCGCACGGCCCGGCGGCGCTGCCTCGCCCCAGCCGGCCTTCTGCGCCGCGAGGTCCAGCACGGCGCGCTGGCGCGGGTGGCGCTCGAGCAGCGCGCGCCGGTAGGCCAGCGGATCGGCCCCGGCCGCGTGCGCCAGTTCGTCGATGAACGATTCGGCGAAGAACGCGGTGTACGAATGCCCGACCGAGCGCCAGTTGCCGATGGGCACCGGCAGCGGCACGGTCACGTGCTCGCAGTGCTGGTCGGTGAACTCGTAGGCCTGGTCCCACAGGCCCTCGGCCTCGGTGCGGTCGGGCAGCAGGCCGGCGGCCGTGGCCAGGCCCGGAAAGCTGCGCGCGAGGAACTGCGCCGAGACCGAATCGGAGACGCTGCGCGTCACCCAGGCCGTAGGGCGGCCGCCGGCGTCGAGCCCGGCCTGCAGGCGGCACAGGGCGGCGGGCCGGTAGAAGTCGTGCGTGAGGTCCTCCTCGCGCGACCATTGCACCAGCAGCGGCGCCGGCTGCACCGCGCGGGCCAGCGCGATGGCCGGCACGAGGTAGTCGGTCTCCAGGCGGCGGCCGAAGCCCCCGCCCACGGCCGTGACCTGCAGCTCGATCTGCGCGCGCTCGAGCCCGGACACGCGGGCCGCGGTATCCAGGGTCAGGCTGGGCGCCTGGGTCGGCACCCAGAGCCGGAGCCGGGCGTCGGCAGCGCCTTCCTCAACCACCCCGCCCGCGCCGCCCTTGCCTGCACCGCCCTCGCCTGCCCCGCCCAGTCCGGCCCCGCCCGCGCCGGCCGCGCCACCGGACCACTGCGCGATGCAGGTCATCGGCTCCATCGTGACGTGCGCCAGCCAGGGCGCGGCGTAGTCGGCCCGCACGACGCGCGCCGCCCGCTCCAGGCCGGCGGCGCCGGCGCCGCGCGCCCCGTAGACCGTGCCTTGGCCGTCGCCCTCGAGCGCGGTGCGCAGGCGCGCTAGCAGTTGCGCGGTGTCGAACGACGCCGTCGCACCGCGGTCCCATACCACGCGGCACGCCGAGACGGCCAATTGCGCCTGCCAGCTGTCGTGGGCGATCGCACCGATGCCCGGGGCGCAGCCGGCAAAGCCCTCGTAGGTGCGCACCTGCACGACGCCGGGCAGCGCCAGCGCCGCGGCCGCGTCGTATTGCTGCAGCGTGCCCCCCGGCACCGGACAGCCGCGCACCGCGGCAAAGAGCATCCCGGGCAGGCGCAGGTCGGCGCCGTAGACGGCCGCCCCGCGCACCTTGGCCGGCACGTCCAGCCGCGCCGCGCCGGTGCCGACCAGGCGGCGCTGGGCTGCCGGCTTGGGCAGCACGCGCTCGGGCACGCCGTCGCGCACGGCCATGCGGGCGGCCTCGGCGGCCAGCGCCCCGTAGCCGATGCGCTGGCCGCGGTAGAACACCGCGCCGTCTTCGGTCGAGCACTGCTGCGCGGCGACGTTCCAGCGCCCCGCCGCGGCGCGCACGAGCAGCGCGCGCGCGCAGGCGCCGGCCATGCGCAAGGTGTCGTAGGCGTCGCTCACGCTCGAGCTGCCGCCGGTGACCTGCACGCCCAGCACGGCGCCACCGGCGCGCGCCGCCTCGACCAGGCCCCGCGCCCACCAGCTGCCGGCGTGATCGGGCGCGAACCACCAGCTGGCCGCATAGACCGCGCGGTTGCCGTAGCGGCGCGCAAAATCGGCCGGCTCGATGCGCACCCGGTCCATCGGCACGTCGAGCTCCTCGGCCACGAGCATCGGCAGCGCGGTGGCCACGCCCTGCCCCATCTCGATGTGCGCCATCGTCACCGTGATGCCGCCGTCGGCATCGATGCGCACCCAGCCGTTGAGCCCCACGGTGCCCTGCTGCGGCGGGAGCGACCCGGTGTCACCGAGGCGGTCGCCGGCGGCGCGGCCCAGTCCCACCAGCAGGCCGGTGCCCGCCACCCCGGCCACGGCGCCGGCGACGAGGAAGGCGCGGCGCTTCATCGCCGATCGCCGGGGGCAGCAGCGCCGGGCCCGGCCGGGGCCGTCAAGCCGGCCGCCGCTGCGCCAGCGCGGCGGCGTGGATCGCCGCGCGCACGCGCGGATAGGTGCCGCAGCGGCAGACGTTGTCGATCGCCGCGTCGATCTGCGCATCGCTGGGCTCGGGCGCAGCATGGAGCAGGCCCAAAGCGGCCATCAGCAGGCCGCTCTGGCAGTAGCCGCACTGGGGCACCTGGTGCGCGATCCAGGCCGCCTGCAGGGCCTGCAGCGCCGGCAGTCGCTGCGCCTCGATGGTCGTCACCGCGGCCCCCTGCACCGTCTCGACCGGTATCACGCAGGAGCGGCGTGCCTGCCCGTCGATGACGACGGTACAGGCGCCGCACGCGGCGATGCCGCAACCGTACTTGGTGCCGGTGAGGTTCAGGTGATCACGCAGCGCCCAGAGCAGCGGCGTGGCCGGATCGATGTCGAGCACGGCGGGTGCGCCGTTGAGGACCAGGGAAATACGCACGGCCAGGGGCGCCCCGAGGGTAGGTCAGGACGATTATGGGCCATCGTGCGTGGTCGGGCCCGGCGCCCGGCGCGCGCCGGGTACAGCGCTCAGGCAGCCAGGGCGACGGTCGGCGCCAGGGCCTGGACGGCGTCGGCACCCTCGGCGCGCGGCGCGCAGCGGTGCAGGCCCAGGTCGTGGGAGACGATGACCTGGACCGGCGCCGGCTGCAGCCGGCGCGCCAGGACGATGGCCGGGTGCAGCACGGCCAATCCGTGCGGACCATCGTGGGTCCCCAGCGCACGCAGGTCGACGTCGGCGGCCGGGACCTCGGCCAGCCGCGCCGCGGCGGCGCGCATGGCGGCCGGGTCCGCGCCGCTCATCCACAGCCGCAGCTGGCCGCGGTACATCTGCGCCGTGCAGGCGGCACTGCTGGCCGTGAGCGCTTCGGGCGCCGGCGCGGGCAAGACCGCGCCCGAGACCGCGACCGGGTCGGCCGCATCACGGCACAGGTCCATCAGGCGCGCCAGGCCCTGCCGCGCCAGCCAGTAGCCGCGCGCGACGACGGCGACACCGCCGGCGCAGGCGAGCGAGCCGTCGATGGCGACGTCGTCAAAACCGATGAGCTTCAAGACGCCCGGCGAGCCGCGCATCTGGGCCAGCACGGACTCGAGCGCGGCGCCGGAGCATGCCGGCACGCCGATGGCGGCGTACAGCATGCAGGGAAGGCGCAGATCCAGGGCCGAGCGGCGTGTCGCGGCGGCGGCGGCCGGCGCCGGGGGTGCCGGGCGGACCAGTGCCGGGGAAGCGGGTCGATTGCTGGGGCGGGGCTTGCTGGGAGGCGGGGCGGCCTGGGTGGCGAGGTTGGCGTTGTAGTTTTCTGCGAAGGCCATGTTGGTGCTCACATCCACGCCGACTTGCCGGTTACCTGAAATTCTTCTGAGGTTCTATAGATTCGTATGAAGGATAGGGTGATTCGCCGTACCGCGATAGTGTTGCGCTATACCGCAAGCGCGGCCTGCGCGCGCCGCCGGCGCTCACGGGCCCGCCGGCGCGCGCAGGGTGGTGGCGGCGCCGCGCAGGCAGGCGTCGAGCTTGGCGCGCGCCCCCCAGAACGCATGGGGCTCGTAGGCGGGAACCGAAAAACGCCCCCGGTCGAGCTCGATCGAGCGGCCGCTGTCGCGTATCCAGTCCTGGACCAAGCTGAGCACCGGCCGGCCGCTGCCCGAACAGACGTTGACGACCCCGGCGCCGGGGGCGTTCACGGCCAGGGCCGCCAGCAGCCGGCCCACCTCCTCGACCGGAAGGTAGTCGCGCAGCTGGTCGCCGGGCGACATCGGGAAGCGCGCATCGCCCCGTTGCAGCGCCGCCATCAGCTGCGGGTACAGGGACGAGGCCGCCTGGCCCGGTCCGAACAGGTAGAACAGGCGGCACCAGGTGAGCGCGTAGGCGAATTCCTCCCGCAGTATCTGCAGGCGCCGGCGCAGCCGATCCTTGGCCACGCCGTAGGGCGTCGTCGGCCGGGTTTGCAGGCCCTCGTCCAGTTCGCCGGACTGCAGGCCGTATTCCAGGCAGGTTCCCACGCACAGCAGCGCAGGCAGGCCGCCCTGGACCGCGTCCTGGAGGAAGTTCCAGTGCGTGTCCAGGTGCTGCGCGACATGCGCGGGCGCAAGAAAGTCCCGCAGGTCGCTCCAGGCCAGGTGCACCAGCACGTCCGGCCGGCCCAGCGCGGTCCAGTCGCCGGCGCCCGGCTCGGCGATATCGAGCACCACCGCCCGAACCCCCGCGGGCAGGCTGCCGGCGTCCGCCGGGCGATGGAGCAGCGCGGTGATGTCGCCGGGGCCGGCATGCTGCAGCAAGGCGCGGACGACATGGCGCCCGACGAAGCCGGCCGCTCCGGTGACCGCGACCTTCATTGCACCGTCAAGGCGGGCAGCGCCAGCACGAAGCGCCCGCCCCAGGCGCGCACGTAGGAGAGCTGGTGCATGACCTCCTCGCGCAGGTTCCAGGGCAGGATCAGCACGAAATCGGGGCGCTCGAAGCGCAGCCGGTCTTCGGTGACGATCGGGATACGGCTGCCGGGCAGGTACTTTCCCTGCTTGGCCGGATTGCGGTCCACGACCCAGGGCAAGAGGTCGGCGCGGACGCCGGCAAAGTTGAGCACCGTATTGCCCTTGGCGGCCGCGCCATAGCCGACGACCCGCTTGCCGTCGCGCCGCGCGTCCAGCAGGAAGCGCAGCAACTCGGTCTTCACGTGCTCGGCACGCGGCTGCAGGCCCCGGTAGTAGGCCTCCGCCGTCATGCCGCGGGACGCTTCGCGCCGCAGCAGATCGGCGACCGCCGGGGCTACCGGATGCCGGCCGTGGTCGTCGCGCTGCGCGAACACGCGCAGGCTCCCGCCGTGCGTCGCGAGCTCCTGCACATCGAAGACGACCAGGCCGGCGCGCTGGAAGATCCGCTGGACCGCGGTCAGCGATAGATACGAGAAGTGCTCGTGGTAGATGGTGTCGAACTGGCAGC